>Ga0208454_1000109_pt1 | contig 59569 bp, 89 predicted proteins | sample EasRivMeERMZT100_FD_187530 | JGI IMG/M metagenome (GOLD analysis project Ga0208454, IMG submission 187530) | Soil microbial communities from meander-bound floodplain in the East River, Colorado, USA - East River MetaG ERMZT100 (SPAdes) (version 2) | ecosystem: Environmental > Terrestrial > Soil...
GATTATTCGTATGATCACGGTACCAAATGGCATGTGTCTTTGCGTCCTCGAGAATATAGCTGTCGAAGCTAATCCTCTGCCTAGCCGCATCGGGCATCTGCGAGATCCATCGATCAATCGCAGATCCGTATTCCGGCCTATTCGGGAGATGGTTCGTGAACGGAAGAATCCCCGTTCCAAGTGACTCAACAATCTTCCAGCGAGCCACCAGAATATCCATCTCGTACCCAGGGGCAAACTCATCACCCATGTCCCATCCTGAAATATAACCGAACACTGGCGTCCAGAACTCGACGGCAGACGTACGGATTGCAGGATCTTCCGACCACATGCGAGCATCGTAAACATACGTCTTCATGCCTACAGACGCATTGAGATTGACGAGCTTCATGTACATGTCGGGATCGACATACCGACCGTCATTGTTAGACGGAGAATATGCGGGCCCAGGGGCCATGCATGGACCAAACGTAGCATCCATACCAGCAACATTCGCTAGTGATGCGACAGCTGCAGCCGCGCTGGGCGAATCTGGGTGCACTCCACAGAATGCCGCAGTCTCGGCAGGAGTGACTGAATTGACTGTAATTGAGCCGCAAGCACCAGCAATAGTGGTTATGCCTACAGCGAGGGCGGAAATAAGTGGGCCGAACATTAAACTGACCTTTTTACCTTTCGTTGGTTGATTAGAGTGGTTTGACGTAGTTGTACTCGAAGGTTATGCACGGGATTCCACCGTCATTCAATGCCGTCGAGTAATACAATTCCAATAACTTATCTGAACGCCACCCAGTACCACTTGAATATGACGTATATGGAAGCCCTATCAAGTAGTAGAAATCGCTGAGTGTAGCCTCGTCTTCACGAAGCATCTTTGCATTGATTGTGTTCACGGCTTTCCGGATTGTCTCCATATCGCTGAGAAAATATCGTCCTGTGTGCGACTCGAAACATTGCACAGTGCCTGCTCCGGATACAATCACCGTTTGGGTATTCGTTACGTGATCCTGTGCAATCTCGTCACGAACCTTTTGCTCCTTCTGTACACCGATTTGCTCTACGACTTTCTCTCTGTACTCGGTGAACGCTTTCTCGGACACCGACAGAAGAGAATATGCGGCTGCGGCCCGCTTCGCCCCGATACGAGTGCTAGCGACAATGCACCCGATCGTTATGACGCCTGAAGCCGCAGTTGGAATATATAGCTTCCAGACGAGTAATGAGCGTTCCTTGAGTCTCTGCCTCCATTCGTCGGATACGCCTCCCTCAAATTCGCTCTTGTCGATTACTCGTGCTGCCGTGAAGGAGGCTCGTGCTGCCAAATATGCGGTCGACAGCGTACCGCTTACCCCGAGACCTGTTAGGATCGTCGTGGAGTTCTGTGTTAGAACTCGCCTCGCCATAACAATAAGTGGAGTCACGCACGCCTCCAATATGGCATATAGAAGATGACGAACCACAGAATCATTACCAGACCAAGCGTGACGATCTGTGCTGCAGTCATGACTTACCCTTTCTCTTGTCGATTACCTTTACGACGACTTCAAGAACAACCAAAATACAGCAAACCGTGATCGCAACCAAGATCCCGCTCATTCGTTGCTGCGTAATTACCTGTATGATCAGCACCTACGGCTCCTCCTCCGCATCTCCCGACAGAATATCCAAATCACCCAGATACCGCAGGTCATGGCGAGCATGAATATGTCCCACAGAAACGTGAGCACTCCGTAGTTGTCCTGCTTGCAACACACGGGCGAATATCCACAACAATTACAATTACCCATTACGGTTCCTTTCTGTTAGTCGTTCAAGAACGTTTTCGCATAATCCGGGAACATGACCTTCTTGTCGTAAATAACACTGGTGGCAACACCGACAATTATGCTGACCACTCCACTGATCACCAAACTTCTGACTTGGTGCCTGTTGTAGAACTCTGGCTGGGCCAAATAGATATGCCGAGTGTTACCTAGGTATTTCAGCATCGGGATTCCTTTCGGTTGGGAAAAAAAGAAAATGAGAAGCTAGGGTTCACAGCCCATCGAAAACTGTGATTGCTGGGATGTCCTCAGACAGTGCTCCACCAGGTAGGTAAGGATCTTCTCCTTACACATTCGTGTCTTACCTCTTCTCATTATATGGCCTGTTTTTTCTGCGAGCTAATATGCTGACCAAGCAGCCCAACCTTGCTCTGCCAAAACGACTAGACCACAGGATAGGTTGAACGCCGGATCGAATAAGTCACTTTGCACTCCGCCACACTTGGGCGCCCACCCAGGCATGATCTGCATCAGTCCAGTAGCGCCAGATCTATTGTACGCCGTGGATAGACAGTTAGACTCGCCATACATCACTCGGTTCAAAGTCGTCCAGTGATCTTCAGGCCACCCCACAGATATGGCTAGATCGCGCCATTCCCCGCATTGACCGTAAATAGCCTCGACAGCAACCTCGGCTGCATGTTCGGCAATATAAGTATCTCGAAACACATTTGCCGCAACGGGATCAACTGCTTCCCATTGAAGCCAAGCATTACGTTCTTCCGGTGTGCAACCCATCAATGCGATGAGCAACGCTGCAAGCAAAACTATAACTACCTTTGTGACTGTGGACATGAGTCCGTCCTTTCGTAGAAAATGAAAACCTAAATCCGTTGTATCTGGATTCAGGTCTCGAGTTGTACTCAGTGCTTGACTCTGTAGTTGACTTGCTTTGCGTAGGCGTGACGACCCTGCGCGGCCGACACCGCGTCCAGGAGCTTGGCAACAGCGAGTGTTGCGGCGGCTCCTACAGCGATGACTTCCAGCGGGTTTTCGTTCCATGCTTTCTTGAGTTTGTCTTTCCACATTTCAATGTGTCCTTTCGTAGGTCTCATTATATGAGTTGTTAATCCTGCGAGCCGATGACAATCTTCACGAAATCCATTTGCACGTCCGCATACGCCTTGAGATCTTCTCCATTTAAGTTCTCGTCAAGACCTTTCTCGAGAATATCAACCATCACTTTCGTGATCACAGGTCCAATCTTTTTCAATCTACGAGAAACGGCGACACGCATCGAAATTCGTCCGACGTAGTAGCTTGTGATGGAACTAACCAAAGCAATTCCAATTGTGGTTCTAGTTTGCATTACACGTCCTTTCGTGGGTGAAAATGAAAAACCTAAATCCCGTGTGGGGGATCTAGGCTTGGGGTCACTTCTTGGCGTGTTCCACCATGACTTGGCGAAAGGTGTCGATTGCGACGAACGCGACGACCATGATTCCGACCTTCCCGACAATCTTCTCGAGGTAGGTGGCTGCGATGGCAGCTTTCTCCTCGAAACGAATATCGTTCTGGACGGGCTCAGTTGGCTCGTTCTTCGTGTTGACAACCTTCAATTCAAGCTTACGGTTCTTAAACATTAGCGTCCTTTCGGTTGGTTCCATTATATGAACTGTTTATTCTGCGACCAGATACCTACCGAGATATACCGGATTTCACCCCCCGGGATTTTTTTGACCCTAAAAATGGCAATTTCTCTGGAAAAGGGCCTATTTCGCTTTCTAAGCCGTTTAGGGCCGTTTATGACATATTAGCCCTATTTACCCTTTTGCGTCGCTTAGAACGGCATACAGGGGGTAGTTTTTTGAGACGCAATCGAGAAAATATATAATCCTTGTAAAACTTAAGAAAACGCATAGGAATTGTACAATCTTTCGACTGCGCAACTCCCATGCGTTCAATTACCACTGTTTCGGGCAGTGATGGCGATCAATCAAGCTTCGGAATGAAGTTCTGACCCCTCGAAGTGAAGACGTGCTTCTGTTCGTATGCCACGATGGCCAGGATGCTGAGGAGCGTTCCGACGACCTTGACTACCGCGTCGGGGCTAACGCGCCTCTTGTCTTTTGACTCGAGCGCGGCAACCCTTTCTAGGTATTCCAGTTTCGTCGGATAATCTTCATCACCCGGACCATCGACGTACATATCTTCCAGAAGGCGCATCTTGACCTTCTTCAGTGTCTCGACATCCTCTTTCGGCGTTCTTTTGAATTTCATCAAATATCCTCTCGGTTGGTTCTCATTATATGAGTTGTATTTTTAGCGATTACGCCAAATCCTCAGGAAGCGTGTTATCTGGATGAGGACGCAAGGGTAGAACCCTAAATATCGCTTCACTCATGTCAAGTATGTCTGCTGGATCGCCATTGATCTCAAGACTATACAATAAGCCACCATTCGCCTTCTCAGTAGGAACAAGATCACCCACGTACTTGACCTCACTGGCATTATAGTTCTTTGACGAGAGCCCGAGGAGCACGCCAAGGAAAATAGCGATTGCCGCCAATGTACCGACCACTTGTTCGACGTTCGGAAGGTCCCAAATCGACCCAAGTGTGAAATATAACGTCGACAGTGCAGGCAAGAGCACTTGAACGACAAACTTCATTTTGTCGTAGATCGGTCCACTCAACACGAACCCGTCGGATGTAGTTTCTAGTGTTTCAGTCATGTTTTCCCTTTCGTAATCAAACCGTTATGACAAATATCATTCCTTAGGCGGCTCCCCACGTTTTTCTAACTCTTCGGCAACGGCGTCATGAATGATCTTATTCAACCAAGTCGCAATAGGTTCTGCAACGAGTCTTCGCCAAATATAACCAATAGGACGACGAATTGGGCCGTACTTTGCCAGTACACCAAGCATGGTTAAGAAAGTTACTACTATGGTTATTTCTTTGGCGATTTCGATGACCCAGGCTGGAAATATGGTCCCGGTAGAAATCATATAGAAAACGACTAGAATGTCCATATCGTCTCCTATCTTACAACAAGATTATCAAAAGGATGATAATAAGCAGAAATGCTCCTAAACCTATGTACATGTCACCTCCTACCCTCCAGCCGCGGTTGAGTCATCCATTAGGTCAACATGATGCAGCCAAGCGTGTTTGTTTCCGTCCTTATCCGGAACGAGCCCTGGCTCAATAAGCAATCTTAATGCATCACCAACTGTCATTCCAGCTATTACATTGACCCCAAGTCGTGCTCCTATTTCGTTTGCCTCAGTAGTGAGTAATACACGATCAAGATACTGCCCAAGGTCCAGTCTTTTTCCACCTTCTTGAAGAAGTCGTCTATTATAATCAGGAGTAATCAATATGGCATCTTGTAAATCATATGGACGAAGATCAAACGTGGCATAACGTCCAAATATCATCGTTCCACCTCCAGCATCTGGTACCAAAACTGGTGGATCAAGAGGGCTACCATCACGTGGATGCTCTGTCAAAGCTATCCATGGGACTAACGTTATTCTCACAAGTCACCCCCTGACCAGTTGTTGATTGACGCATCAGAAGCGTTAGATGTAGAAATATGAATTCCAGGACGACCACCGGAGATAGAAACGTCTGTGGTGGAGACAATCAAACTTTCATTAACGTATGCTCGTAGGGAAGTACCTTCTGCTTCCAAACGAAGAGTTCGTGTGGTCGGAACAGTAGACCCAAGCGACCCACCAGAGGCAAACTCACTCTGAGCGAAGTCAAATCGCTTACCAACTGCCACGTCGCCACAAGAACCACACAGACGAGCAAAGTAGAATGCCCCACCATCGAATTGAGTGGCTCGGACAAGAACCGAAACCATGTAATATCCAGCCGCCTTAACCGTGACGTCGGCTTGAGACCATTGATTGGCTGCGAATGTTCCGCCGTTCCAGAACATAGAGCCAGGGTTAGTGGCAACTACAACCTCACCGTCGAGAATGGTAAGCGGGTTCTGCGCAGCAGTCCAGTTCGATCCGAGTCCACCGTTTCCTCTATCGAAATCGTCGGAAATTACAGAAACAGGAACAATGAGACCGTTTCGAAAACCCCAACGAGTTCCAGTTAAATATACCGGAGCAACAAATGGTGGGATAGCGAGCGTCTTGGCAATCCACGGTCTCGAGGTGTTGGTGAATGCACCAGGATTCTCGCTTGTCCCTGTAACTGCCTTTACCGCCATGCCACAAGCACAAGACGAAGTCGAGCTAGCAGATTTGTTTCTGCCAATATCGGTATATGTCGATGGCTGCGCACTAAGCGTATCGCCAGAGTTGGTCATATCGATTCCACAGGTAGCCATGACCAGCCATTCCATGCTGGCGATGGTTCCTGTCGCTGGGGGATCTGCATTTCCAGTTGTCCCAGTTGCTGCTGTAGCCATGATAACTTGGGCAAATAAGGGTGCCGTTACGCCGTGATCTTGAATGGCGGCACAAACAACAGACACATCCTGAGCAGCCCCAGTCAACGTGAGCGCATTTGTGGCATCCGCGATTTTCATGAATGTGCTATGGCGAAGAACGTTCGAGCCCTGTGTCTCGTGTGACGTGCGTACCCATCCAGTAGAAATCGTCGCCGTTTCAGTCGTCCCAGGCGCATCTGATGTAGCAACCGCGACCAACAAGTCACCAGTGACAATGGTGCCAGGAAGGTTTACTGGAGTCGATGCTCCAGACGTATCACTGGTTACGTTGAAGCTACGTACTGAAGGGGCCGTCATTAGTATATTCCAATGGAAACGGTGGCCAACCCACCGGCATACGTGCTGCCGATTTGATCAATATCGACAGTTAGCACATCTCCTGCGGCCATTGAAGTTACGTCCGGCACAGCAAGAGATCCAGTAGTAGCAGATATAGCAATAGTTGGTCGGTTTCCCTGTGTGGTGTAGATAGTCGTCCCATTCTTGTTAACGTCAAATATAAGTGCCGCACCGGTAGGGGCTTTACCAACCGCAGTGGTCGGTCTTGCGCCAATAATCGTACAGGCCCTTGTGGCAATATATTGAACTATGCCAGTTCCAACAATCAATGGGTCAAGCTCAATAGTACACACAATATCATGAACTCGAAAGGAATCCACGTATTGTTTTGTGGCGGCTTGCAATGCTGCTGCTGGGTCACTAGGAAGAACTATTTGCGTGAGAAATGGTTGGGTCATACAATCACTCCAAATATAACGCAAGTATACTCATTGGCCGCCGGAGCAACAGCGAAGCGAAGAGTGACTGTGTTGACCGAAGTACGTTCTTTAACACACATTACGTCGTCCCAAGGCGTAGCCGTCCGGAAAACATTAATGCCTACAGCTCTAGTGTTAAAGTTATGTGTAACAACTTGTGACGTAGCGCCACCGATAGTAGCGTCGGTATGAACTGACGCAACTCCAAGCATTGCCTTAAGTTGAGCAACCGTCAAATCCAATGGATCCGCTGAACCACCGGTGTTGTTACCTTTCACTGTATTGGCTGCCATATTCGCCAACTTGGCATTCGTAACAATATCATTACCAATTGTCGCCGCATTGACGACCGTAGTAACATCGCCAGTTAGTGCTGCTCGAGCAATACTGTCTGCACTGACAACAATCGTTGCGTCAGTTGCCTGCACATCGAACGTCGTTCCAGTAAGAAGAAGACCTGCGCCACCAGAATATGAAGCGCCATTAGCAAAGAGCACCCACGTCAAAGCAGTAGTACCAACAGTAATCGGTGCGTTGGTTGTCAGCGTGTATGCCTTGCCCTCGAGAGTAGCTCCCTCTGTCACGAGAACGGTTGCTGCTTCCAGATCACCGCTTGAATCGGCATCTAGCGCTCGAGTCCATGCGCCAGACTGAGCAAGCCAAATGCCATTTTCCGCCGGAGCTGTCTGATCCTTTAGCAATATACGATCGTTAGCTACCGGAGCTGTACCGTCAAGGCTTGTGGCAGCCAGACCAGTAAGGGCTCGGTTAGCAGTTGAAGCAAACCGCACCGGCTCTTTGAAGGAAAGCCCTTGTGCAAGAGCGTCCACGTAGTCCTTCGTAGTCGCATCAGTACCAGCAGCTGGAGTACCAAGAGATGTGATTTTCTGACCATTGAAACTGACCGAACCCGTCGGAACCGCCAAACCACTGAGAGGAATTGCCGAGTGAGCAGCCGTATCGTGCGTTGGAGTACCGTGTGTGTGGTCTGATTTGGCAACCGTTACGGCCGAACCATTACCGGAACCAGCACCAAAAGCCGTTTGTGCCGCAACGTTACCGAACGCCTCTCGAGAATGCTTGTGGTCCTCTCGAGCATATGTTGTAGCTGTGCCAACAACAGCAGAGTCCCCCACAGCTGAAGCCGTAACTGTAGTAGCTGGAACAGCTCCTGCGCCACCTTGTGCAGCAACCCACCCTGAGCCATTCCACCAATATAGAATGTTATCTGCACTGTTGCCATAGAGTTGAAATTTAACCGGAGAGCCTGGGGCACCAGCCAACGTCTCAATTACAGGCTTAATGAGTTGATATTGACCCAAATCCAGTGAGTCTAGAACTTTGATGGGCATGCGAACTCCTTAGCTCAGGTAAGCTTGGCCGCCGAAAGCAGCTCCGAATGTGACGGTGACGACATCCATAGAATCGTAATGCGGTGAACACAGGACGAAATCACCTTGTGTATCGACGACAGTAACGCTCGGATAATAACCAAGATTGTGCTCAATTACCCATGTATCTGAAGGAATTGCTTGAATATGAATGTGCACGTCCGATGTAGCTGCTCCAGGGGGACCTTGCGGGCCTTGTGGGCCAGATATACCGCCTGTAATCTTGGCTTCTATGACTTTGGCTTGGGCTACACGAACGACCGGGGGTTGTACTTGTGCTACTCGAAGAACAACAGGTTGATTACTGATTTGAACAACGAATGTTTGCTCACTCATCTCGTTGCCTTAAATACTAGAGGGAGAATAAACGCAAGAAGCGTGTCGCCAAGTGCGGGGCTACCAATGGGCCACACTTTCAAACTTGCGTGATACTCCTTTGCCAGAAGCAAGCCAGTGACATCCCCGCCAAGAAACAGGTCGATCCATCCGTCGCCAGGAGTTCGCATAGTACAGACAAACTCCGCGTCTGGGTCGACGTCCTTAGTCGGCTTGTCCTTGATATGAGCTTCAATCTCCATTCCACTAAAGTCAAATGGCTCAAATACCTCTGGATCCTCACTGACCAATCGCTCGAGTTTGACGGCAAGTTCCAATTTCGAACCAATCACCACCTCAGTCAATTGCATTACTGGAACCCCGTTTTCGACGAAGATTGTTTGTTGTGCCATCTTTCCTCCTCTCTACAGGGTAGCAATACTCAGGGTGGGGTAACCTTTTTGTCCATCTTTATCGACAGTCAAAATATGCTCACTAACTCGAAATATCTGTTTTGTACCAAATTCACCGAAGACACTTACAAGATCTCCGACATCATAATCAATCTTGAACTTTGGTTTAGCCGTAATAGATATTTTGGCGTCCATCAAAGAGATTTTTCCATTATGGTCCAATTCTCCTTGAGCTCTTGTCGATACTGCATCGGGACCATTCACATCAGGAACGTAATTATCTGGATGCATTTTCAAATCTTGTGCTTCAACATACAAAATCCTTCGCTTAAAACCGACCTCCGGAGCAGTTAAAGCCAAACTTTGATATTCAGGAATAGAGTGCCGAAGCGCTGCAATTGTCGCATAATTCTTGTATCCCTTATGCGATTGAAAATATGTCGCACTATCCAGGTCTTCTCGAGCAGCATAAAAGACTACTTCTTCTGTAAGATCTTCTCCATCATACACAACGAAATATAGCTTAGGTTCAGACCCAAGCGCGGGGTTAGTTATAGGACGATTTACTTTGATCCCAGCATCCGCACTGGCAAGTAACTCGAGAACAACTTTATAGAGTTCGCCTCTTTTCATTGGATAATTAGCTGAATCTTTTGGACGATCAAGTGAAGCATAACAAATAATGTTCGGAACGATCTGACCTGTTGGAGCATAGAAATAAAACTCAAGAGGATTACCGACATATGCTGGTGGTGCTCCCTGAAATCGCATTTGAAGAATCAAGGCTGCAACTGTGGCCGGGTCATTAGGAAAGATTACGACAGGAGTCTCGACCGTTTGCGTAGCGTTCCAGAACGGCAACTGAGAGTCTGGCGTTGTCCGATTTTCAGCCATCGTTTCTAAGCTTCGACCAGATATCGTTACCAATAGCCGCTTTTTTGGATCTCTAATTATCTCGTGATTCTCTACAATCATTACTTCACGGGTATCTGTATGAGAAACCAACGAATCAATTGGCAGAATATCCAAAATAGAAGTATCGTCAATCGCTCTCAATTGAAAGTCACCGGCTTCTCTGTACCGTTCGATCCAAGCCAAACTTTCAAATTTTTGCACCGTATCGGAAGGATGATATATGTCAGGAGTTAATCTGAAAAGATGCACACTACACCCCCCAATATCTAGGCCTATACTTAAGGCTGCTAACCGATGCCCAAGGTTCATCTAAATTCCATCGCCAAGTATTAACCCCAGAATATAATTGAGGCCAAACCGCACCAGCATTGACGTACCCAGAAATATCGTAATCTACACCGGCACGATACACCATAACTCTTTGATTCTTAACTTGAGTAGTCACAGTAACTTGATCAGACGCCAATAATGGAAAACTTACTTCAAATAACGTATAAAGGCCTCCAGTAAAAGAATCCGATCTCAATTCTGGTCCTTCATACCAAAGTTTCGCATGATCAAATATTTTAAACCCAGTGGGTGATGAAGATACCACATTAAATTTCAATGTAATTCCAGTCGGAGCAGTTCCAACAGTATAGTTAATGATCGGCTGATCAGTGTCGTTTATTGTGAAATATGGTACTTGGATCTCTTCTGGACCAGAGAACCAACTTTCGTCACACTCAATTGTCAATACTACTTCTGGACTATTAGTAAAATGCGTAGCTTCTAGACTTTTGACAAATCCAGTTACCTGAGCTGTAACATCAGCACCATTCATTAATTGAACAAGAATTGATCTATTAACCAAACGATAAATGGCGTCACGTAACTGACTATAAGATTGACCGAGATTTGGACTCAAAGCAATCTTCAAAACAATGTCTCGCTTTGCCAAAGCGGTATCTTTAATAGGAACACCATTAGAATCGAATCCAACGACAATTGCGGAGAAATCCGGAGGATCTAGACCGACAGCTCCTTGAAATATATACCCATTCCACCCAGCATTAACATCTAGGTCCAAATCAATAGTTGGTAGTGGCCATGAAACAATTTCATCAGGTGGGGGCCACGCAAAGTGATATGTTGACATTGGGTACTGTTCGAGAAGGCGAATCTTTGTAAGAATCATAAGACTTTCAGTTCCTCCTTCGAAATCGTAATCAAGTTACGAGTTTGTCTGTAAATATCCGCAGTGGACAACGCCTCTGGGGAGTAATTGTGCTGCTCGAACTTGATCTCGGTCGGCTGTTGCGCTCTCGTGTCTGTGAGAACTTCTTCTTGAGGAGGGGTCGTTGTTGTAGCCACTATTTCGGCCTGTTCAAATGACGCTCTTGCAATCATTGGTGTAACACCCATAATAGTACTAAGCTTACGGGCTTCAGCCTCAACCTTTGTCAAATCGAGAACCGGAGTGATCGTCGGAGTAAATTCTTCCATGTTTTCAATAAGATATGGAATCGTACTCAATGTTCTTTGCAGATTATTAATGACTCGATTGCCTAGTCTATCGGCACTATCTGTCGCTGGATCAGCATCATTAAGACCGATAGCAAGACCATCGATAATATCATGACCAATATCGATGAAGACTGTCGCTGGTGAATTAGCACCAACCAACCCTCTAATTCCACCAATAATGCCCCCACCTAGATCGCCAACTGCTCCAATGACGCCTCCTGCTTTACTGGCCAAACCAAACGTCATTCCATCAATAATCGAACCAGCCAATCTAAGTCCAGCCTCTCTCAACTGAGGCGCATTCTCATCAATACTATCGGAAATACCATTGATCAAATCAATGACCATGTCCCAACCAGCATCGATAACGAGCATGATATTGTCGTCGATACCACTGATGAAGGAGGCGACTGCTTCTGCTCCGGCCTCGACAATGTCCTCAATTGCTGTACCAATACCGGAAATAATGTCGGCAATCATTTCGCCGCCAGCAATGATGATGGCCTGCGCTCCTTCACCGATTCCCTTAATAAACTCCGCAATGATTGTGGCTGCGGCAGTAATTACTGAAGCTAAATCTTGCGCTATTCCTTCCAAAAGAGAAACTAGAATTTCAAGGCCTGCGCCTATAATTGTTGGCAACATTCCAGCGATGGCAGTTAAGAATTCAGTAACAATCTGCAGTGCTGTAGTGACAACTTCGCCGATATTGTCACGAATCCCCCGGAGCAAATCGAGAAGAATTCCAAGACCAGTCTCAATGAGTACTGGCGATGCTTCTGCGATAACATTTAATATTTCCAGAATGAATAATAGAACCGCTTCCCCTAGTTTAGGAATGTTTGCGATGAGCAAATCAAGAAGCGCTTTTATAACCTCGTCAAGTCCTGCGACAATCGCCGGTAGCGCATCTACAATCATTTGCGCCAAAGTTAGTAGACCTTGCCCAAAGGAACCGATAATTTCTGGCATCACATCAATTAGAACAGCAAGAGCATCAACAAGTACAGCAATACCTTGAGTCCCAGCCGTAGCAATAATCGAGAATGCGGTGGCTACCATCACAGCACCATAACCAAATAATGCAAATCCTGCACCAACTAGAAGTAACGCACCACCAAGCGCCAAAATAGCAGGAATAGCCACCTGTATAGCCATAGCTCCAAGAGCAAGAGTACCCAACATAAGGAGCACTCCAGCCAAACCCTTAAACATGTCGGCCCAAGGTATGCCAGCAAACGCCTTAATTCCCTGTGCCAACAACTTCAACGCAAGTCCCATGATTACCATTGCTGCTGCCCCAGCAAGAGAGCCTTGCATAAGGAAAGCGGCTCCAGCAAGAATAATAAGTACACCTGCTATTCCATAAAGACCCTTAATCATATTCTCCCAAGACATACTACCCAGCATCTGTATCGCCGTGGCCATTGCCACAAGCCCTATGCCTATGGCAAGTAGTCCAGCACCTTGAAGCGCCAATAGTGCACCATTTGGAAGCAAATACATTGCTCCAGCAAGAATAAGAAGAGACGTGGCCATTGCGGCCATACCCTTCCCCATTTCGGCCCAACTCATCTCAGCAAACGACTTCAACGCCAAAGCCAAAATATTCAAAGCTATGGCAATCGCAATAAGTCCAACTCCAGTTAAAACCAAATTGTTTGGCATTGCACTTACAGCAATACCAATTGCCATTAACCCACCATAAACACCCGTAAGGCCCTGCCCCATAGCCTCCCATTCCATCTCAGCAAAGGACTTCATAGCCAAAGCCAAGATGTTCAATCCTATGCCAATTACTATAAGACCGAGGCCAGCTCTAATCATTCCTCCGCTGTTTTCACTAAGAGGACCGATTGCCACGGTTAACATTAGAAGCAGACCACCGACAGCAGTTAAGCCCTTTGCGATCTCTTCCCAATCCAACGTACTCAAATTCTGCATGGCAACCGATAAGAGAAGCACTGCTACAGACAAGAGAATTAAGCTACCGGTAAGTAATGCTAATTTTGCCGCACCCATTGGTCCGGTCGTAATCAAAGTAAGAAATGCTATCATTCCTATAAGCTCACCAAGACCACCAGCCATTGCAGCCAACGATCTTGTGAGCGCCCCTGCATCCAGGAAAGACAACACGACCATTGCGGCCACTAATATACCCAAAGCAATCGCGATCTTAAGTATTGCGTCCGCCTTGATATTCGTTTGCATAGCCGAAAGAACACCTGTCAGTTCCTTAAGCGCATCGGAAAGACTCGTGAAGACTCCACCAACATCACCTTGAAACTCTTTGAGGAATCCTCTAAATATAAGAACTAAACCAGCGAAGAGACCGGTATTAACTGCGTCCAACGCCTGACTATAATCGGCAGTGCCAAATATGTTCGCAAGTTCCTGAGGAAGATCGCCTAACGCTTCCAAGACGAAGGATCCGAAAGCACCAAAGACATCCATTAGACGAACTAAGCCAGCTTTAATGAAGTCCCAGACATCTCCTAATTTTCGACCAATACGACCCACAATATCTAATTTTTCACCAATTTCTTCGAGAACATCTTTGGCATTTTCAACACCGCCAGAAACGAAAGCCTTTATCTTATCTCTAAGATCACTAAAGACAAGACCAAGCTTATTAGCTATCTCAAGAACCTTGTCTGTTGATGTGGTAAACTTTCCTTGCACACCAGATGCAAACGAATCAATAACATCCTTAATCGTATCAAAGAACTTCGCAATCCCGCCACCTTCAATCAATGATTCTGAAAGCTCAGTAACTGCTTTACCTACTCCACCAGCCCACTTAAGAAAACCCTCGCTTGGGCCTGCCGCTTGGAATAGACCAAAGATATGACCAAATACACCGAAAATTTCCTTAACCACTTCGATCCCAATGCGGAAAGCAGAGAATACTCCCTTAAATATGTTCCTTACAGCCACAACTTGTGCCGGAACAAGCTTTAGGCCCTCAGTAAATGTCCGGAACCGATCAGTCAATATAAGAAGTCTCTCGGCTGTCATCGGCGGGAATATGTCTTGGAACGCATCTCGAATCGGCCTGAGAATCGACATCAAGCCATCAAATGCATTCGTCAACGCTTCAATTAACGCGTCACGACCACCGAAATCGTGCCAAGTCTTGAGTATTTCATTACGAGCATCTGAAGAGGTCCCAATGAATTTACCAAGAGTATTGTTAATGTTAGTAAATAACTTACTCGCCTCTTCGAAGTCACCAAATATAAGTCGGAAGGACGCTGACCATCCAGATCCGATACTTTCTTTTACGGTACTAATAAGCTGAGTAAGAGTCTTGACCTTTGTCGCCGCGTCCTTACCAACTTGACCCATTTCCAAAATCGCTGCAGTTTGTTCTTGCGTGTACCCCATTGAAAGAATCTGCGCCTCTGTAAGGTCTCCCGTGAAACCTGCCAGAGTATTAGTCAGAACTTCTGCTGTGATCCACCCAGTCTCAAGAGAACCACGGAAAGTGTTACCCGCTTCTTTCCACGCTTCAAATGATTGATCGATCGGAGTATCAGCAATTGTACCTAGTGCTTTACCTGTTTCGAACAATGCCTTCTGGAAGACCTCGCCGCCCATTCCAGCGTTGACAATGGAGTTCCAGTCCATCAACTTGACACTACCGGAAGCAAGTGCTTGCGAAAGCTGATACATCGCCGTAGACGCTTGTTGCGAGTTTGACCCAGATATAGCAGCCAGGTTCGCAATACCCTTAATTCCCGATACTGATGTTTCCAGATCGATACCCGCCGCAGTGAATGTACCAATATTCCTGGCCATTTCACCAAAGTTGTAAATCGTTTGGTCAGAATATTCATTCAACTGATCAAGTGCCTTATTGACATCTTGCAATGTCGTAGCATCTGCTCGAGTATTCGACATAATCGTCTGAATTGAGTTCATGTTGGTTTCGTACTCTTTGAAACCCTCAATTACAAGATTTAGAGACAACGAACTTGCAATACGTGCGCCCGCATCAATTGCTTTATTGACAACATTTTGCAACACTGTAAAAGCGATTGCACCCATCGCCGAGAATTTACTAGCAATACCATCTACTGCTGAGGCAATACCAGCAAGATTAACACGACTGGCTGCTGCTGCAACTTGCTCAAAACCCTTCTTTGATTGGGAGAAATCAAGACTGGTGTGCAATTTAGCCAAACTACCCATCGTTGCTGCCATAGAACCAGCAAACTGGGTCTGTGCACTAGTAAAATCGAGACTAGCTCGTAGCTTGTCCATACTAGCTATCATTGCTGCTGTGTTATCAGCAAAACGAGTTTGCGCACTAGTGAAATCGAGACTTCTTTGTAGCCTGTCCAAACTAGCTATTGTTGCTGCAATTCGTTCTTCGAATCGTTGATTATCAAACGACATCGCTACAATACGATCGTCTATGCTACTAGGCACGTGTCACCTTCTCCCATACATCGTTGGCGATTTGGTCAAATACAGGTTGAATAGCGGGGTTAATGTAATTACGACCTACAACCCATCCACCAGTTCCAGTACCGTGCCCATACTGAAGAATGAGTGCAATAGAAACACCATGCTGAACATTTGTGTTATACCAAATAATAGTAGCGCGACCTTTGCGGGGACTACCAATAACCTTGAACGCCCATGATTGAGCCGTCAATCTACTATCAACTGGAGTTGCCGCAGAAAGAGCAGATACCCCAAGAGCACCAAAACGACTAAGATCACTCATGTATTCTCTTTTAGCCAACTTCTTTAATGTATCATTGGTCGTTTTAGAGGAGCCCGATAGTTTCACATGGATCATACCGACTCCTTTCTTTAAGAATTTACTCCCATTTTGACTATTCTTCTACAACTTCTTTAACCTCTTCTTTCTCTTCGAGTAACGCATTGAGTTTAGCTATGTGACAGGTCTGAATAGCAATGGTGTACTCTTTTGGAAAGAGCCTCTGAAAGACATCTACGAGTTCAGAAAGTTCCACTTGAACGTCCATTACATTGCTCCCTCTAATAGATCAACTCTCGAATCAAGTTCTTGTACAGCAGCAAGCACTGCTGTAAGTAATGGCATTACCGAAATTGCTTCTGGATTTCCATCATTATTGAACATTACTGCTTCTGGTAAGAACTCCGCCACTTCTTCTGCAACAAACCCTATCTCTCCTCGTTCCCAGTTGAGACGACGAGCGCAAGGAGAAGCCTCTGACCCACCACACGTATCATTGTGGCACCTGTGGATCCTGTACTTCGTCGTGTCCTTTTGCTCTTTTTCATCCGACGGCACTTCGGCCATGGCGTCTTCTTCTTTACGACGGAAGCTCACAGGGTGGAGGTCACGTAACCGCTTGGTTGGACGGTCAGGGTTGGCTCCAGCCCCGAGGTTCTTCGGATTTGGAGGCCAAGGCGATATGTCTTGTTTAGTGGCTCGAGCCGAAGACACGTCGAAAGCCGAAGCTGCTAATGGAACATATGAAATTCCACCAGCATCTCGGAAGTAGAAATAGTTACTACCACTAGCAATTCTAATCTGAGGTGCCGTACCGCCAGCATGAAAAGCAATGGCTGCACCACCTGTTCCTGGATTAGCAAGAAACGAAGCATTACCCCAACCAGCGTCCGCGATCTGATTTCGGTTTCCTTGACATTGAGAATTCACGATTAAGTTATCAGTGACATACCCTGATCCCGCAAGATGGAACCGATACCCACTGATAAGTGATCCACCGTTATTGATCGAAACGTAGCCACCACCAAAGACACCTTGATCTATGTACACACTCTTCCCAGAATGCGAGCGAATCCATGTCGTGTCTTGCATGAACCAACCGCCGACATAGGAGGGCCAATAAAGACTGTTACTACCAGTGATTGTGAACCCAGGAGCACTTGGAGCAGCATTGAACGATGACGCCCCAAGAAGCTGAAGCGTTCCAATTTCACTATGAAGAATCATGCCAGAAGAATGACCTTGTAAATATCCAGTTCTTGTTGCCCCACTAAACCAAGCAGCATAACCATTTATTGTTGAGAACTTAAGCGCTTCTCCACCAAAACTTAAAGTGTGACTAGCCGAACCCACATTCCCAGACATAACAATCGAAGTTCCGGTAAGCGGCCCCGTCATAGTATCTCCACCAACATTAACATACGCTGCGTTACCCTCTGTGGCGGTCAAATATACAGGATGTGGATCGGCAGCGGCGACATGTGCGGCTAATTCCGCTTCTAAAACATACCCAATATGTGGATCCGCAAGAGCAACATGACCGGCAATCGCAGCCGCATAAGCAGCTGTAAATGCAGGATCGGCCGCCAAGTTTGGCCGAGTAATTGGGGCAAGATCTCCACTAGCTCGAGTTAAAAGTTGACCATCCTCTGTCAAATATACAGACAAATCAGCGGGACCCATAGGGCCACGTGGACCTGGAGGCCCTGCGTTAACAATTCCAACCGAAGACCCTGGTGAATTAACAACTAGCCGTTGTGGAGTCGAAACAACTTCAACTGACGAATCGCCTCGATTGACGACAATTTGTTGAGTAGTTCCAACTCGATTTAACGTTTCCCCACCTCTATTAACAACAATTCGCTGTGTTCTAGAAACAGCTCGAATCGAAGATGGCGCTTGGTTTACATTTACAGTTTGATTTGTCGGAGTAACATCCATTCCACTCATGCGGTTACCGTTTCTATGAATGTCACCTCTAATGGACCATCAAATACCGCATACGGTTCTCCGCCCGAAACACGTTTAATGTCCATAATGCCCGTTGGATATTGAATATCTTCTGTTATTGCATCATCCAACTTTAGTACGATTTCGCCATCCGTTCCATCGCTGTCAAATAATACTGTCCAGGTTGCAATAAGCTCTCCTGATGGAGTTCGAATTTCGCTTGTGATCACATCGTCAGAAACATCAAAACCAATAGAAATAGGGAGGAGATTTGTCCTATTTTTGAAAACTTTAATTGCATCACTCATTTGATCCTCCGATCATAGAACCTTGATGATCTTTGTGAATGTAATGTACGGCGGCATGTTATTATGAGCCTCACCAGAACCAAGCGCCTCAGAAGGAAATGGTGCAATATCAACAGAAAGAGTCCCTGCCGGATGCTTATGATAAACCGCTGGTGCCCCAGTTGTTGGCGGGAGAGGATGCTGATGCAAATCAGATACAGTTGATCCACCAGTAGTAAGTTCTGTCGTGACGGTCGCACCGCCAGCAGGATCATGCAAAATATCGATAGAGTGAGGTCCCCCAGGGGTCATCATAATGAATCTAGAGTCCACTGTTGCACCAAGATTTGTGTGATTACCCATCCCACCAGGACTGGTTTGACCACCTAAAATATGAGTATGACCACCAAGATCATCTCCAGTGGAACCGCTAAGCCCAGTGGGAGGAGGATTAATCTGAATCGTTGCCAAAGGCAATTGAGGCCTAGTCAACGCAACAGTTTTCGCACCACCGGTCTTCCCAATAGCATCAAAATCCGAATCAGCACTGTCAAATCCAACCGAAATTCGATGTCTAGTGTCTGGCATTATAATATTTGCGCCAGATTTCATACTTGCTGGGATTTTACTCCAAAATTCAGGATATAACGTTTGGCCATTAACAACTGTTTGCCCAATCATCAAAAGCCATCTGACAGTTGGCGCTGTAGTCCCAATGTAATCAAAAGATATACCAATTGGGACGTGCTCGTTCAAACCCGCATCTAACGTTTCATTACTAATTCCTGGTGAGCCAATCGGGCCACGAACACTACCCGCATTAATAGTAGTGCCATCTTTGCGTGTTAGAATAAGGTTGTCTCCAACTACGTCACCGTCGACAACCGACGCGTTTTCGATCGCCAACATTCTTTCTTTTGTAAATCCATCAATCGAGGCCATGTGAGCTCCTTACGTTAGATGCGGGTCGAAGAACGATCAGACGGGATCGGGACGTCCCGGCGCAGTAATATCCGTTCGGCCGAATCCGAGATTGGCTTCCAGAGTTTCCAAACGACCCTCGAGAGTTTCAAGACGAGAATAAACCTCTGTTCGGATAGCGTCCTGTACCGCATCACTATTAAGCAATGCCGCAAGATTGTCGGCGGCATCAGCGAAACTGATTCCATCTCGAGCAGCAATCTTCTCGACAGCGGCATTCCACTGATCGATTTGACTTTGCGTGGACATGTGTGCTCCTTGTTTCAGTTGTTGTTCACGGGTTGACAATAAAGCTCAATACAAATACGGCTAGGCCTACAGCCACAGTGGCCGCAGCATATCGAGAGAAATTAGTGTGATTTGGATCATTAGAAGTCAGCCAAAGGATCGCGCCAAGAACAAATATAGCGATCGCTGCGATCTGAGTCCATTCGACACTGTTCAATGCAAACATGTTACCCCCTAATGGGACTTGTTGCTAACTCGGTATGTCACTTCGTCCAAATATACGGCATTTGCTTGAATAAGTTGCCAAGTAGTCGCATCCAACATAGTTAGAAGATCGTCTGGAGCTTCTATGGTAAATGTTCCGTCCTCATGATCCGTAACTCTAATAATAACCCATTCGCCAACAAAACTTGTCAATGTTGACAAAGCTGGAAGACGAGCGTCATTAAACTCGTCTCCATATAGAGTCTCTTCAATATCTTGAATAAGTTCAGTACTCATCTCTCTAGTGTCAAATATAACGTGCGCAGTTGGTCGAAAGTCATTAAGTTTACCTGGAATAGCCGTGACCGTCCATTCAAACTCCACGGCACTGCCCGTCGGAATAGTTTGAAAATTCTTTTGCGCTGGAACCGCCGTCAAATTATACAAAACATGGATTTTATACCCCGCCTCTTCATCCACATCATTACCGACCATTGTGCGATATGACATTCCGAATTGTGTCAGTTGTTGATTACCTACATAAAGTCCATTACCTGATCCAACTTCAAGAACGCCTTCGAATTGCAGGAATTCATCCGGATAAGTGTATGCTCTGACCGAAGCCGAGAACTCGCCAAGAGCCAAAACATTAGCAAACTTTACTCCATCAAAATAAACTGGAGCACCCTCGTTTCCAGACACTCTCTCGTTAACTGCAATGAGACCGTTCCATGGAACGCCTGGCGAATTCGGCGGATAGAGCACTCCTCGATCCACTCCAGCCTCGTAATAACGAGTTCCTAGCTCATCCCACAAAAGCGCAGTCATTACACCTCCAGTCTATCCAGTTGTTCCGAGCGCTGCTCTTCTTTGCGCATTGAGTTCTCGGTTTCTTGCCGCTAATTGACCTCTTGACATCTTCTTCTGTTTCGTACTCTTTACATTACAAATGCGAATCAAAGAGAAAAGTCGATTCAGGTGCCATGTTTCACATTCGAATGGGATGTTGTATGTGACCATCCAATAGTATACTAATTCCGAACTAATCGTTTCACTTCGCCCAGTAGCTTTGGGCATCATTCCAAAAGTGGTTGCTGATTGCTTTGACTCTATATAATCATTAACTCTTTCGATGTCGTCTGGACCAAACTTCGAAACGATGTCCAAAGGCACATTCGGAGTCACAATCATTGCCCTTATGTAATCAAGAACTTCTTCTGTTGTTTTGGTTCCTGGAGCAAGAAACGGTTTTTCGAATTTTGACTCCCATTTTGACACTGAGACCAAAGAATGCTCTAAGTCCAATTCAATGTAGTCGGAGTAGATGAACTTTCCCTCGACTTCATCATAGAACTCTTGTTTCGGAATAGTAATTCTGAGCATCCTTTGATCTCCTTGCCACCAACTGGATCACGGCGTATGATTAAAGAACCAGTCCTCATCGGCAACTGCCGGGAAGGTGTACCCTGAGTTCGGTCGAGCTGTGACAACCGTGTCTTGCGTGATGACGATTGGGCCGGCTGCAACCAAGACGTTATCGATGTAGTAACTAACGCCGGTAACGGCCGGAATCGTGAGGGTGTCTGTTGCATCAACATACGTCGGAGCCACCGGCATGACTTCAACTGTCGCACCAGCAGCGAACATTCCGAGAAGCTCTTGCGGAAGAGGAAGCCTTGGGCTGGTACCTACGGTGCCGTAAAGAACCTGGAGCAGAGCATCGAGATCGTCCGAATCCACATCAGTGGACACGATCGTGATCAAGGCACTCGGCTTGAGGTTAGGAACCGCCACTCCAGTTGTCGAGAACTCCCAACTGAAGGTGATTGCCTCCGGCGAATCATTGATCGTAGCGAAGGCCTTCTCAGACGGAGCTGCAATGGCATTGTAAACCAAATGCAACTTGTAACCATAGTCCGTAGATTCCTCGTCGTTACCAAGTCGGGTTCGATACGAAAGCCCGAACGTCTTGCGGGTCTGTTGTGCTACGAGGACTCCAGGAACAGGCTCTTCCGTTCCGTCGCATTGGGCGAATTCATTCGGGTAAGTGTAGGCCTCGATCGTTCCACCGAATTCCTCCACGGAGATCAGATTCAAATACTTGATGTTGTCGGCATACAACGCCGTAGCTTCCGCACCTGATGGCGACTCGGTAACGGTGGTCAAACCGTTCCAAGCAACGCCGAGATCGTAAACTCCAGCGGTTGGGATGTAAAGGACCCCGTGATCGACGCCAGTCTCGTAGAGACGCTCGCCGGATTGGTCCCAGACAAGTGCTGTCATGGTTTTCTCCTTAGAAGAAGAGGTTGAACACGTCGTGGTTGAGGTTATCGGCCGTATAGAAACGATCAAATATGCACATTGGAAGGTCGGCAATTTTATCTGGAAGATCGCTATCTGGATTAGCATCAATAACTATTATTTGATAGCGTTTACCATGATTATACGGCTTGTTCTCTGCAAACCGAGTAATCCGCAGATCTCTCTTATAAACAATACATGGATACACCATCTTAATGGATTCCGGTGGCTGAAAATATACATGATCCGAGCCAAGTAACTCTTTTAACAGAACTTGAAGGTCTGCACGTAGGCCCACAGTAAGCCTCCTTAAGGCGTTGAAACTAATACAGGACCGTTATAAACAGTTCCAAGGGCAAGGATAAGACGAGGTGGTCGAACCTCAACTGTCGTTACCTTCCAATTAACCCCCTCCCATCGAATATACTTAATGGCGAAGAAGTGTTTTGTGGCGTATTCATCAGCGATAATACTAATAGAATTACCCACAGAAATCTCATTATTCAAATGCTCATCAGGGGTCAACCTACGAGTGTTTCGAATAACTTCTCCATAATATTTCATTTCTGTGATCTGATCTACATGAACGCCAGATCCGGCAGGTGTTTCTACAGATTCACCGTATCCGACTACATCGTAGAACCTTGCCATGGAACCGGACCTTTCTCTGTATTAGGCAGCGGGACGAGTGAAGCTCCAGGAATCGTCATCGCTGGTGCCGAAGTAGTAACCCGTTGCCGGCGTGGCATTGACGACGTACGTCGTCCCTGGTGCAACCGTGTACGGAGAACCAGCCGCGTCAATCGTGGTTCCGCCGGCATTCTTATAAACAACACCGGTGGTGTTCACGATGGTCAACGCGCCAGTTGCCGGGACGTAGGTAGGAGCAGCAGGAGTAACCAGAACGTTCGAACCAGCGGTACGGTTGATGACCATGGCGGCCTTGAGCTTGACAAGAGCTCCAGAGAGCCGGGTCTCGATGAGGTACTTCAGCTTGTTGTAGTCGATGTCGAAGTCGTCGAAGAAGTTGACCTCTCCGCCCTTGTTGGCACCGAGCACGTAGTCAACCGGGTTGACCATGACGCCGATGATGTCTGGGTACTCGAGCATCACCTCAACCGGAACGATCTTGTCGACACGAAGCTCCATGGCGAGCTCCTCGAGGTTCCGGTACATGCGCTTGTTGTCGCCGTCACGCACGAGCAGGAATCGAGCGATCCAGTACTCCGTGGTGAAGAACGTCGGCATACCGGTACCCTTGAGCTTTGCCCGGTTCATGATGACAGCGTCCATCACCTCGAGCATCGACGAAGACGCATCATCAACGTTGACATAGATCTGCGTGGTGTAGAGCTCGTGATCGGTTGCGATCGGTCGAATGCACTGCTCATCAATCTTGTCCTCGCTGGCAATATCGCGACCGTCGCCGAGGAGCATCGCACGAGCAACTTCCTCATCGAGCATGAGCCGCATTTCGCCCTTCATCCAGGCGATCACCTCGAAGTCGGTGATGTCTACGACATCGTCACGATCCAACGCCTGCTTCTTGTACACAGTCGTAGGAGTTGTGACGCGCTTGGCGACCGGGAAGAACTCTTCCTTCTTGAATGCCCCTGTCACGTAACCCTTGGCTCGAGCGTCATCCTCAGTGAGATCGGCCCACAGCGTCTTGATCCGGGAGAACGGGCTCTTTCGAGCAGAACCAATCAGAGCAGTTGCCCACTCAGTACGACGCCTGTTCCACTCCGGCGCATCAGCGATTGCTTTTGCATCGGGGAAGAGAACGTCGATCTCATTGATCCCATGCGCAAGAGCGTATTCCTCGAAGGCGCCCTTCATCGAGCCGCCTCGCATCGCACTCTTGAGAATGCCCTTCATGTCATCATGAGAAAGCACCATGGAGTTGTCGCCGCCCGCCTTCTTATCCTCGAAAACGTTATGGGTGATCATTTGGGTTCCTTCCTTGTCGCCGTGACCGGCAGAGTCGTCATTCAGGTCGTCTTGCTGTGCTGTGCCGGCAGCTTCGGCTGCCTGACCAACCATGAAATACACTACTTCTTTTTGTTCATCAGTCATCGCATTGAATACGTCTGCAACAGACTTGTCCTCATCGCCGTCAGCATGCCCGACCTTCTTGTCCTTATCGGCATCACCATCAGCATCTTTAACCTTCTTGGTGTCACTGGATCCACTCACATCGAGCGCCTCTCCGAGCATGGAATGAACCAGCTCCCTCTGCCTGTCGTTCAACGAGTCGTATACCTTCTGGACATCGTCATCCCTATCGTCCCTATCGTCCTTACCGTCCCGATCGTCATCATCGCCGTCAGGAGTATCAGAATGACTGAGCTCGATGGGAATCCCCATCGTAATAATGGCTTCATCTTCAAGAACCGAGTCTGGCTCACCGTCAGAATGCTCAACGACGATGTTGTCAATTACTGCTCCTGGGTTTGCACCAGAAAGCACCAAACTCACTTCCTTGATTGCCCCATGAAGAACGGCTCCTGCCTTCATGAGCAAACCATTTGCCCAAATGGACAACATTGTGATGTCCTTGTGGACTACTGCTTCCTTCGTATGTTGAGCCTTCGGTGTGTTGTTGAAATAGCAACGGGTGTAAATATCTCCATTACGAGCTTCGAGAATAGCGTGCCCAAGAACGTTTTCTGGGTCATTGTGACCATGCATCCACACCAACGGGACCTGCATTTGGTCCTGATGCTTGAAAGCATCCGGCATGATGGTCTTACCGTCAGAGCATCGAATGTTCGCCTTTGTGGCGTAACCACTGAAGTCGTGCTTCATCGTATTTCCTTTCAGAGACTAAGACGCTTTCTTGACGTCTGCTTCTGGTTGTGGCATGTTGCTATTTACTAGCTGATCGGCCTTCGGATCTGTAGATGGAGGAACTCCCAGGAACCCTCGGATCTCATTAGCCGAGAAGATCTCATTTCTGGAGAACTTATCGGCAATTTCAGCAAGCTCGCCTACAGTGACGAACATGAATGGATCACGGAAATATCGAATCCGTTCCTTATTGGCTGTTCCAACTATACCAAGCCACGATCTCTGCATCGCCTCAATTATAACGTCAAGAATAGGCTTTACAGTTCGATTATGATAGTTGAGCATGGTCTTTTCGTCTGCTGTACCGTTCATGACATCCTCGGTAATACCGAGTTGCCCAAACAACAGATTAGTAAGATACTCAATCTGCTTAAGAAGATTGTTCTCAGCTGGACGATTAAGCTGAGTAATCTTTTCTGTTCCATCCGTATAAGCAATACCGTACTGACTACCCTTTAACTGGAATTCGATGTCTTGGCGACGTTGTTCTGCTTGTTGACGTCTTGCCTCCGACTTGATTACGTATGGCAACTGAATTATGATGTCAAGCTTGCCTGAACCAGTAGCTTCATCAACCGAATCCAAGAGACTCAATTTCCGAGTCAACCTCGAAAGAGTTGAAAGTGGTTCGTTCATAACCGCATAAAATGGATTCTGAACAAGAGCTACGAATTTCTTCTCTAATATAACTTCTTCACGTTTTCCAGTTGCCTCATTATACAGTTCCACTCGAACATGCTTTGGGAACCACTCTTTAACGCAACCAACACGTAATGTTACAATTTCAAAATCGGCTGCCTCTGGGGTTCCAATCGTATCGACTGGAACTATCGCCGCAACTCCTTTATCGAACAACGTAAGAACAATATCTTGCCGAAATTGGCTTGGTCCTTGGTCCAAGTTCGGTTCGAAAAGAAAGCATTTGTTTAACATGCTCTCCATGTTCTTCAAATATCGATCCTGCTCATCAAGTTGAATGTGACGAATTAAAACTTGCGCAACATCGATACTAATTCTCGTATAAATAGACGTAATGATGGATCGATCGTTATAATATCTCTGTCTCGGACGATCTGGCGCACTAGAAGAGCCCAAACCTAGATTATACACCTCTTCCTGCTGTTCGCCAGTTGACCGAAACGCGTTCCAAGCGCTTCTGACTCGTGATAGAATTGGCAAAATATGCACCTCCTTTCTAGGTGTTGATCACGAATGTTAATTAGTCAAAGTTCAGCTCCCGAACATCAACACCGCTAAGACGAGCAAGCATATCGCCCACAACCTTTTTACCTTGATTAACCTTGTTCTGATTACGTTTCCCTCGTTCGACTTGAGCTTTTGCGGCGTCTCTAAAAGACCCTTCAATCACAAGATCATTTGTTGAAATTTGAAAAAGACCTGCTTTAATCATGTCGCCAACAGAAGCTTTCCCATCTGCAACTCGTTTTACTCGATCAAGCCTTCTCTGCGCTGATGGGTTGTTTCTATTACCGAACCGATCAGGCCCCTTTGCTGCTCGCTTTTGGGCTCGTCGAACACCCCACTTCTGACCTTTGACACCGTAGTGCGCAAAGAAGGCGTCGATTGCCTCGTCGGATAACCCCTGATGCTCGAGAAACTCCCCAATCTGGTCTACGTTCATTCGAAACTCTCCTTGTTCGCCTTGTACGCCACATAAGCATCCATCATGGCGGCTACGTTGTCGATCTTCTCATCCTTACGCTTCTTCTGGAGCTTACGGTTACCATTGGTATCCTCGAGAGTCACCGCATTACCCATTGCAAAGCTCATCAAGTCTTGATCAAATATAAGCATCCGTTCTTCACTCAAATGCTTCAATTCACCAAGTGGAACCGACTCGGTCCTAGCTCCCTGAATAACTTTCTCAATTCCAAAGGATCCGTTTTCCGCTTCCCAGCGACTTACGAATTCCTTGGCGTTGTAAGGGTCGAATCCTAGACAACGAACGTCGTAATCATTCCTTAACAAGAAGGCATCCAGATCATCATACACTTCCATCATGTCAAGCACAGTCCCCTCGAGGACATGAAGGCTATCTTCAATAATAAACTCTTCATACTTACCTCTCATGGCTGCCGGCAACTTCATCAACGTCAACGAAGAGATGTAACTCCTCGTCTTCACACCAAACGCTCCGTTCTGCAGCGGGAACAGTAGCGTGAACGCACAGAAGTCGTCGCCTTGCGAAAGATCTGCGCCTAGAGCACAAGGCATGCCCCAGAATTCTCGATCTGCGTGAGGAAGAGTCTCTTCGTACGTGAAGAAGTAGGTGAACCCTTCCATCGGAATACCAAAACGCTTCGCCAAGATGTCGTTTCGTGACGCCGGCGCTTTCTCAGCTCGCTCGACGTCTAGATGGTAAACGTCGTACGTAACCGTCTGCCCAAGATTTGGGTTGGCTTTCTGCCATTTTGACGGATCATTAACTTCTTCTATGTCGTCCAACTTGTAGTGCCAGATGGAAACGTGAGGAGCTTGATAGTCACCTCGAAGAATGCTAGCAAGCTCCAACTTAATGGTGTCGCCGGATCCATTCCGAACAGTTCCCTCCGAGCTGATCGCTACAATGATGTAGTCGTCCAACTTTGAGGCACCTTGCTCGATTGCCCCGACGACATCCTCTCGAATGTCACCAGACAGCCACTCGTCGACCGTCGACACCTTAGGACGAAGACCCTGAAGTTTGTTGATCGCCATCGGACGGACCTCGAGGAGAGATCCAGTTAGAAAGTTCTCGACACCCTTCTTGGTCGAGGCCAACTTCATCCGATTGAACTTCGATCCCGTTGTGTTCTGAAGCGATCCCTCTGTAAGGAACTTAAACAGTGGACCTCGCGCGCGGGTGATCGCAGTCCTGAACGGAGACATCACCTCGTCCGCTTGCTTCATGGTAGGGGCGGTGGTAATCTGATGAGTGGTTGCCGTATCCACATTGAGGAAGTAGCTCTGGATGCACATGGCATACATCGACTTGGCTGCACCTCGAGCGACGATCAAGTACTGCTTAGTGATCAACCGCTTCTTGATCAACTTCTTGACATAAGATCCGCCACCATCCGGCGAAGGTTGATACACACTTCTCTCAACAAAGTAAAACCAACCTAGAAGATCCTCTGCCCAAAGCTTGAACGAGTCGAGCAGATGCAGATCGCTACCGTCAGTTAGAGTTAGTTCCCATTCACAATACTTGATGAACCCATCGACAGCCATGTCGTCATGATAGATGTTAGGATTAGCGATGTAGTCGTCGATTCTGTTCATCTGCATCGAGATCTCACGGTTTACCGGAATCTCACCTCGAAGAACTGCGTCTCGAAACTCGCCGTAATATCTCGGTGTTGCCGTGTTCGACAAAGTCACGAGACGCCTCCTTTCTAATTAACCAGCTGCTTTCGATGCAAGCTTGGTGGCAATCATCTTACCCGCTGGACTATTAGCAAAATTAACAACTTCATTCATCATCTTCCCAGCAGCAAGAACCCCTCCGACAACCATCAAACCTTTCTTGACTGCTGACGGATTGAACTGCTTGCGATAACGCTGTTCCATGTTGAGTCGATCGAGAAGATTTCGAAGTTCTTGGTCACTCAATTCGACCGACTTCTTCTTCTTAGCAGTACTATGACGTTGCCAGTCAGCAGACGGATTTATCGATCTGCGATCCTTACGACGAACACCCCACTTCTGACCTTTGACTCCGAAATGTCCAAGAAAAATGTCAACTTCTTCAGCGGTCATACCTCCACCTCTTCCTCTGGTATTGGATTAGGAAAATCGTTGAACTCCCTGAACACATTCAAACGCCATTCGTACTGGTCGATCTGATTTGTCTTGGCCTCGATCAGATACGAAGTAGTCGGCGGATCGAAAAGTACACTAACCTTCAAATAGACATAGGTCCTGATCATGCTCATCTGAGAAAGAGGCACGACGAACTCGTCCCACGTAGAAGACTTGTCCTCGATCATGAATCCTTCGACCGGACCCACGCCAAGTTGGTTCAAAACGGAGAACGCCAAGTTGATGTGAGTGATGATGTCCAGATCGAAAGCCGTGTAGTCGGCATCCAGCCCAAGGGTCTTCTTCGTACTGGTAAGAATGCTGTCTTCCATGATCGGGTCTCCTTTCCTTACTTAGAGTTTTTGCTCCCATTTTGACACTACAGCTCAGCCTCCATTCTTGGCTGCGAACGGATCGAACAGCTTTGTGTCGACCGACCTCCAAGTGACCGGACCGACAATGCCATCAGCCAATAGTCCGAAGAATGACTGGAAGTTCTTGACAGCCACCGTCGTCGTGGCATCGAAGTTGCCCGAGACTTCGCAAGTCGCTCCAGTCATGTCGACCAATAGAATCTGGAGGTAAGTGACAAGGAAGTTAGCCGACCCTTCCTGGATCGTCGGCTTGGCGGCTCCTCGAATGCTCTGCATCTGTGGCAGGGTAAGCGGCCACGGCCATGCCGCCGGAGGCGGTGGGAGCACGAGGCTGAGCGCATGAGAGATTACCGAATGCCGGAACTGATCCATGTGCCAGCGAGGACCGTTGCTGCAACCCAGTCGGTTCTCCGGAGACGTCCAGGCCGAGCGGCCAGTGGGGTCACACTTTCGACCAGGAGCCCACTCGAAGTGACCGAAGATTCGATCGGTCTGGAAGCCCCAGTTGTACCGACGAGACATGTCGTTCCAGATGAGCGAGACACCGTGAAGCAGCGACCACACCTGAGCGTCAGTGTACGGTTCGCCAACTCCATTGTTCTGGATCTCGATTCCAATGGTACGAGAGTTCGCTCCGTCCTTGGGGCAGTACGGTGTTGGTCCACCTGCACCTGAAGTGTTCGTCGCTCCACCAGCTGCGAGCCACCAAGTACCACTTCGCTCGATGTAGATGTTGGCAATCGGCTTAGCCGCTGCCTTGAACGTTCCGTAGTTGACCGAAGGCCAGCCATCAGATGCAGGACCACTAGCAGTATGATGGATCGAGATACCTTCGACCCGTCCGTTGTAACCACCAGAACTACGAGCTCGCCGTTGCCAGCCCTGCACTTCGATGAAAGGAACGCCCGCTCCGTTGTTATGAAGTACTGTCGGAAGTTGGTCGAGATATACGGAACCCATCACTGCACCTCGTCATCTGAATCGATCATGTCTTCGGGATCTGTATCGCCGAAACTATCTACTTCTTTCCAGAAATAAAAGATCGCCGCTTCGCTTCTACCAGCAGCACGCATCTCTTCGTTGGCCTTTTCAAAGGCTGTCATATCGAGATCCTTGAGATATGTCTCGATGTCTTCCTCGCTGGTTCCTGCTTCCCGCATCTCTTCGATCATCTTGAACAGTGCTGGCAATTCCTCAACAGAACTCATTTCTTTCTCCCTTGGTTCGAAAGTTGTTAAATCGAGTCAAAACTCTGGCCCTTTGTTTTTAGATACGTTCAGCCTTACAACACGTCCATATGCAGTGCAATAACGAGACAATAACTATCCGATTCGACACGTAAGGAGCGTCTTGTCTTTTCTTTTGGTTTACTCATTGTCTTCCTTCCGGTCACCAAAGTCGTGTATCACCTGGTTTTCGCTCCACAAATTCCGTCCGAAGAAGCGAACTATCACCGTAATGGATGGCATTATGAGTATCATGTGTGGTTGTTATAAGGAATTCTGGGTTTAAAACCCATTCATGTGAGTGAACTATATCATCTTCTTTAATTGGATTTATGTGATGAACAACCAGCGCTCCATTAATTTCGAACCCAGGAACACCCAAATCGCAGCCGTTATCACGCAATATGACCGCTTCTCTTACTTGTTTCCACTCTCGAGAGGCATAAAACATTTGATTTATGTGACGATCGAACCCAAATGTAGCGTGGCCTACGACGCCTCCAAGTTTCAAATACTCGTATCTTTCGAGGAAAGTATCGAGTCTTCTAAGCTCATTATAGGTTCTAGTCCTCATAATAATCGATCTCCGGAACCTCTTGACCGGCATACTTCTTCATTGCGTCCAATGCCTGCCCATAAAGTTCCTCAATACGCTTTGCCGAAGCCATCTGTTCCACCCTTGCCTGGAGAAGCTGGTTCTCATTGGACAAGCGTTCTTGCTCGAGGATCTCCCTTGTGGAACCGAGCTTCAAATAATGCGTGATGACTTGCGCAGTAGCTGTGCCTTCCCTCAATTGCTTCTCTGCTAGGTCCACCGCCATTGAAACCAACTGACCCTCTCGTCCTTCGAGGGTTGCTGCCGGTCGGACCTTTCGTTCTCGTTTACTCGTCATCGTCATCACCCCAACTAAGGAACCATGACGGGAGCTCTTGAAGAGGCACTTTCTTCCCAGCAAACTCATGAGTGCTGTCACCAAGGAATTCAAATACGCCGTCTCTGAGGTATGAGTGACACACAAACTTTTCTCTTGGCGATTCCCACGTAGTACGAATGGATGGCTCGAGGGTCGGCGCTTCTAGATCCCCATTCCAAGTCCAAGCAGGAGATTGCGTAGTCGGTTCTACCGGAATCATGTGCAATCCGGTGCCTCCACCATTACCAACACAGCCAGGACAGATGAAAGCTAGAGCTTTGTACTGCTCTCCACCACTGATTACGTCTTTCAACATTGATTTCATCTTCCCAAGCCTCCTTTCCCGGTATTAAAAAGTGAAAACATTGTCCCAAAATTCCCCCGGAGCTAAAATATAGAGCCGGGCGATGCACAGGGGGGGCGGAATTTACGAGACCCTCCCCCCGGTAAGGAGCGTCCCCAGATTAAACTGAACTTTCTTCTGTCATTTCTCGGGTGACTTTTCGATAGATGCCCAAAACATTTTCTCTTATAATCTCATCAATAGCTAATTCATTAGCAATGTTCTGATCTTCTTCTGAGAGCTCGTCAGAAGTAATTAAAATTCTAGCAAGGAACCCTGCCGTATGGTACCCTGCCCTTAAATCATAGGCGGACCAAGAATCGTAATCGTCAAAAGGATTGTGAGGATTGTCAACAGTTGTTAGCATTGAAACTTTCATTAGCTCTTTCTTCCTTTCATTGTCATTGTCTCTTCTTACTCATTAGTTGCTGTGTCAAGTGTAGTTAGTGAGACACCCAACTGTGCAGCAACCTCAGCTCTAGTATAGCCGGAGTCTAACATTGCTTGGGCACGAGACAGTTTAGTTGGTGTCATCTTAATCTCTCTACGTGGGGTGGCTAATTGTCGAACCACATCAATGTCCGCATTGTCAAGAATTGTACTAAGCTTAGTGTCCATGATGGCGCCTGCTTGTATAGCATCCCATTCAGAGGGGCTGATTACAATCTTTGCTTTCCTTGCACCGGTACGATTACGGGCTTCTTCTAATGCTTGAAACTTCATCTTCTTAAATGAAGCCTCATCCATACCAGGATTAGCAGCCCTCTTGGCCTTGATGATGGCGTTAGCAAAGACCTGTGCTTGTCTTTCTAGGGGGCGGTTTCTAATTGCTAAATTCAAGCTAGCATTCAGAGAAGCTACTTCGTTTGCATAGGCCTTCTTAGCAGAGGCCGAATACTTTAGGGCGGGGGTATTAATCATGGCTAAGCGCGCCTGATTGCCCATGTCCTTCAATCTATTAGAATGGTCCGCATACAGTCTCTCAATAGGGGTACCTGATGAAAGAACGTGTGCGTCTTCCTCTTCTGCCAGCTTCTTAGATCTGGTTAACTTAGGGCCACCTGTTCTGAAGTTAATCTTACCTGTTTCTACGAATACTTTGCGCCCTGTGACTGGATCTATTGGGCCGCCTTCTGACGCAAGACGAAGCTTCCTGTCTGGCACCATCACCTTAGCACCAGCCCTAGAAATTAAGGTGGATGCACCAGCAGTAGTTTTACCTTGATACTTCTCTTTCAACTTAGCAATTCCATTATCAACCGCGGATCGCTTATAATCAAGCTTATGATTTTCCGCATCAATAACAACCATGGAATGTCGAATTGCTTGAGCAAGTTCTTGTGTGCTTGCTCCATGAATAGTCATGTCTGTAATTAGATTTGAAATGTTACCCATCTCTCGTTGCTTAGTAGGGCCGTCCATTACTTTCATGCCCTCATACGCCTTGTATTCTGTCCTGGGATCAAAGCCCTTAAGTTTTTCTAGAGCGGGGGTTGATTTTATCTTTCCAGCATTATTCGGAATTACAAGAACGGTGTCGCCATCGAAGTCCGCACCAGACAACCTTTCAGCCACACTACTATGAATTCCAACCGCATCTCTTGCATTACCTAAAAGCCTCTTTGCGCCTCGGTTGTTATTATTGACAACCAATTCAGGGATCTCAAATGTTCCACCATGGGGGTATCGAATTAGCGCTACTCGTTCACCATCATTAAAGTTAGGCGCATAAATTTCGGTAGGCTTCATCGAACTCATCGGTAATATGGTGTGCCAACCTTGCCTAGGTAAAGCTGCCGCCTTAAGATGCACTGCCGCCGCATCTGTAGCATCAGAGAAATCCTTAAGCATTTTCTTACGAACGGTCGGATTCGTAAGTGCTAGAATTTCCTCAAGTTCATCCTTCCTGGATGTATAAGTAATATCCAACTGAGTTCTCGCCAAAGAAGGAGACTGCTTAGACAAAACTTGAGGCGCAATAGAACGAGACCACTTCAACCAATCACCTTCTTCATTAACAAGGTTCATAGCAGAAGTAACTTTTCTCGTACCATCGGGCTTTAACTCAGTTATCTGACGCTTGAATACCGCACCGAAAGGATTGTCCATATCCTCAGTCATCGGCTTCAAAGCATCAAGTTTGTTTCCAGTATCTGATTTATTTGTATTGAACATCAGATCGACCCCGTCCGGAAGGTCGTCTTTGTACATTGCCATTCCCTTTAGATAATGTCCTTTACCAACCGCAACACGAACCTGGGCGTACCTAGAATTACCTAAAGAAACATCCTTGACACCAGGACGAACATAGATCACGCCATCCGCTTCATCTCCGCCTTCTTCTTTGTATCGAACCGCAATGCGCTTTGGGTTGATCGAAATATGAGGAAGCAAACCAAAATGCGAACGACCGCCATCTTCTGAGAAGGTTTGGATCTGACGAATATTATCTCGATTCAACCAAGCTTCTTTTTGAGTAGTCCCAGGCTTAGTTAATACCTTCATCTCAGTTTCAAGTCCAGTGCCCAACTGAGTGATTTTTACTGAATGAACTCGATAGCCCTTTTCTTTAAGGATGGCTACAGATGCCGCCAACTTAGTCGAACTAACATCGAGGTGATGCTCAACACCACTCCCAATATCAAGGAACCCTACCTCATCAACTCGCTTCTGGAGAACATTCGCTGTATTAAGAAGAATATCCGCCTTCTCTTGTGCATTCTCAGCAAGCAAAGATCGAACATAGGATTCATTTCGACCCATTCGTTCACCAATAGCAACATTAGACATTTGCTTTGCCTTGAGCCGATTTGCAAACGCAATCTCCGCTTGCTTTGCTTCGTTTCTAGCGATAGTCCTTCTCGCACGAAGCTCGGTTGTGGAAAGACCAAGACCTTTAGCAATTTCTACTTCTGTGAGACCTCGCCTTTTAAGATCCGTCACTGTATCTAAAAAAGTCATATTACGTGGGGCACTACCTGATTCATTTCCACCAGAACCCCATTCATACCGTCCACTTCTGCGAAGGGTTCCATAGTGCGCTAGATAATCTTCTTCTTTGATATGCACTAGATCGCCTCCTTCAAGTACTCGATGCGCTTATCGAACTCGATGATGGTATCCATTATCCGAAGAATGTGCTGTGGCTCAGGAACATATACTTTCTTCTCGCCATCCTGATAAATACGGCATTCTATTTCGATTTCAAAAGGAGATAATCCATACTCAAGACAGAACAACGCAGCATACACATAAAGTTGATTCTCGGATGTACGATTAAGACCCGTCTTCAAATCATGAATTCTCAAAGTATTAGCACGAAATGAAATGGCGTCGGCTGTTCCAAAACAATTGTCTGAGTAATATAATGGTTGCTCCACAGCCATCTTATAACCAATACCGTCTCTGACATAAGCAGCCAATGTCTTATCTGCATTCGAAAGTTTGACACCAAGACGAATCGCTTGGTGTGCCAGCGCATGAAGAGCAGTTCCTCGAGCGGCTGCTCTGAACGCTATAAATCGAGCGTCTAATTTCTGCTCGGTATAATTGATCCAATGATAATAACTAGGGCTCAAAAGTGCATGCTTACCTTCGATTGCAGAGTGCGAATTGAAGTTCATTAAATATCTCCTCTTCGTTCTCAGGAAAAATGAATGCGCAGTAAGACATACGTCCGTAGTCTTCGACATAATGCGACTGGTTGGCTCTGGAGGGTGAATTGTAGGCGGCCTTTACCTCTAACATGGCCCAGTTAGGACCAAACAAAATTAAAAGATCGGGAATTCCTTGTGTTCTCCTTGGGTCGTTGATTATCACGACACAACCAGGAAACTCGGCCTTTAATCTTTTGATCACTTCCAATTGATAGGCGCTCTCAAGCATGTTTTACCTCACAAAAACGAAATGGATAGAAAACACACTCTCCCTCCTATTATATCCCATGTTTTTACAACGACATTGTACCTACTCACCAAGAAAAGAAAATTGTTGCATTGTTGGCCAAACTGGTTGGAACTGTGTTGTGTGAATGGATTTTATGATCTCTCGAACAAGAAGACCATTTACCATGGCCGCTTCAAAAGCATCATCATACCAAACCTTATCTAAGTGTTCATAAATAGGCTTTGAAGTAAGCTCGGTTCTTGGACGATCAAATTGCTGTGAATATTTCCACGCAAACCATCTCGGACGCCATCTCAAATTATCAGCACGATTGTCAGTATGATCCATGTTTAAATGGATGGGGGTATTACACAAGTCGTTACGACCGAACACAAATGCGTCGGCTACCAACAACGCCACACTACGAGAAGTACGAAACCCTTCTCTGAACAAGCCAACTTTTACAATCCCATACCCATTCTTACTCTGCCTCAAAACCTTACCAGAATCTTTGTTTCTTATCTCCCCAAAATTACTAACTTCGTACATTGGGAAGTCTAAAATTGTGTTCCATCTTTCTTCTGCGACGCTTTCCATACACTCTCCTTAATCGAGTAGGTATGTGGTTTGTGCTTTGTAGTAGGTACAAAGCGCAGAAAACACCCTAAAAACTTTTTTCATTTTTACAACGTTGTACCTACTTTCTCTGTACGCGCGAGCTAAGTTTATACCAACTAGAGTAGGTACAAGGTCGTGTTTTACAAAGAAAGTTTTAGACCCGAATTTGTGACATTGTACCTACTCCAAACAACAAACCACATACCAACTGTGCGTAAAATACAAAAGCGCAGGTCAGAGGCTATTTTTGTCTTTTTTGCACCCATTTCCAGTAGGTATGTGGTTTGGGTCTAGTAGGTATGCAAAATTCAATTTTTTTCACATTCTTAAAAAAAGCGTTTTTGGCCTTCCGAAACACCCCTCAATTTCGCCCATTTTACGCCCAATTCTTCGTCCATTTCGACCCACTTTTTGACCCCTTCTCAGAGCCCAAATTTCACCTTTTTTCAAAAATTTCAAAAAATGCGAAAAACGGGATAGGTTTGTACCTACTAAACTCAAACCACATACCTACTTTTTCACTCCCAATCACCTAGATTTTGCACTGCCCAACGCCTCTCATTAAACAGTTTCTTGCCCGTCAAGGCACTCCTGACAGCTCTATCAACTATGGAATCAGATACAAATACGTAGTACCACAGCGTCGTGAAAGGTGTGTCCAAACGGTCAATTCTCCCCTGAGCTTGCTCAAAGTTCTTGTACGAATAACTCAGCGAATAGAACACCATCGAGTCCGTCTCAGTACAGTTCCAGCCTTCAGCTCCTGCCACATACTGAACCACATAGACCCACTTATCACCCTCCGGTATCTGTTGATGACGATGGCCGTTCCACTGGGCGTAGGGGTACGAGATACTCTCGAGGTAGTCGATTATCAATCGGAGTTCGTAGTCGAAGTTGTAAAATACAACGATTGACGGATGCGCACGCAATAGTGTCCCCAGGGCTTCCTGACGACTTGAAGATGAGTTGACAATTCTTCGGATAACCCGAAATAGCTCTCCCGCATCTTGGATTGGCTTCGCTGTGTATGGGTTCCATCGTTCTTTCATCGCCTTTCTCAGAGCCTCATGGTCATGATCGACCTCTACCCACTCAACGACACGTTTGGTGTGACTGGTGTATGGCATTTCCACAAGGAGCATGTTCCGGTACTTCTCGAGCGTCCGCACGTCCATGTATCTGACGATCTTCGGGAAGCGAGTGTGCGGTGCGTACACCACATGCTCATTTAGAAACTGCGTCCGATTACGATACAGGCCATTTGCAATGAATACCGGAATGTAATCTATCCAAGTATCTCCAGGTGTGGCCGTGAGGAGGAGCCAGCCGTTCTTCTTGGCAATCTTAGTGAACGCTTTGACCCATGCACCAGCACCAACGAGCCTCTGCTCGTCGAAGATGAAGAAGGCGTCCTCGACTCCGGTGTACTTCTTGATATTATTCCAAGAGTCAACAACAAGTCGACCTGCCACGGTTGCATCTCTGCGAGTACCGATCCCAAACTTTGCTGCTTCTCTTTCCCAGTCAAGGGAGTCTCGTTTCTTGGCAGTTGTGATGACATATATGTCCCTCGGTGCTTCCTTTTCCATGTAATAAGCTAATACGGTTATCGTCTTACCAGTGCCGACACCACCCCACAGGATCTTGCCATTGCTTAGCTTGGTTATCGCATCCTTCTGGTGCGGCATCAATTCCATTACTCACCTCCTCATAATTCAGCTATTGGCATGATTACTTTGAGCCAATCTTGAACCGGCTCTGTGTCTCCTTCTATGAAGACTAACATGTCGCCAGTATCAAGAGACGTTAAAAGAGTTACTCGCCACCGACCAGGAGCAGTGTTTGGGTACTGCCACAGATACTCTTGCTGTTCGTCGGAAGCCTTTTCTAATTGTTCGCGTTTTATACGAACTTGGGCTTTCATTACTCATCTCCCTCTCCAAATTTAATAGTCATGAAATGTGGCTTAGGATGGTCACAACAGTTGGGGCATCGAATAGCCTCTGGCCCTTCTCCAATGATTGAGCAGGCAGAAGTAGTAGGTTCCCCACAATTCGGACAGCGATCCTTGCCTGACTTAAGTGTTAGTTTATCCATCCGTTTCCTTCCTTATAGAAATCTCTGTGCCAACCACTCCGTCCTTGTTAGTACCCTCCTTCGCAATGATCTTGTATTTGGCTATCTGCAGAATGCCCTCCATGTCCTCTTCACCGAGGACCAGATACCGTTCTCCCGCATAGGGAACTTCTTGACACGCCGTGAACGTCTCGTTCAGTTCCTCCCAAGACCCGTCATTTGGAAACTCCATCAAAAGAACAAGCAAAGCTTTCATCTTCCCTCCTTAGCGTTTTTCCGAATTTGCATACCTACACATTTATCACCACGAAGTCGAAGGGTTACACCATGGCTCACACCTCGAAGCCCATTGACCCTCGTAGTAAACATGCGTTGTTGTCTGGTAGTCGACCCGTAATACACTCGAAAATACCAACCGAAATGATCAAATACTGCGTCTCTAGGTTGTATCATCTTCCCTCCTCGAAATCAATCTCGTCGAATTTCACACCGAATGGCCAGAACTTTACATATACGAAATAGCCGAGCTCATTCGCAAATCGCCGTGCGTCCACCTCGTCTTTGTTCACCATTATGGGATACGGCATAGTATCAATCCCATATACGAACCACACTCCTTCTGGCGAAGCTTCTTGTGCTTGTACAACAGCTGCTTGTTGAATAGAAGCTAGTCGCCGTTGTTCACGATCATGACAATAAAGAGAATGAACTGCTTCATCATCAGTATGCCATGCCCCAGTATTAATTTGACATCCTATACAACAATACAACGCCACCGCCATACGATCGCATTTTTCGTTCACACAAGGAGTTAGTTTCCCTAATTCATCGCTCACGCTCTACTCCTCACCTTGAACTTCTTGTGATCAATTCCTGCCAGATGCAATTCGTAAAAGGTCGGATCGGCACAGAAGATGTCATGGTGGTGATGTGGTTCAGCTGGACAATCCTCAGTCCCATTCCCTTCGTGTGTCCCAGCATGACCAAACGACCAATCGCCATTCTTCAGTCGAGTCACTCGAGGAGTATCGACAATCTTGGCGTCGTCACTCAACAACCACGCAAGGATGGTGTCGCAATGGCACCTCTTCGGTGCGCACCAACAAGCCAGGTCGTATCCCTGCAATTCCAGCACCATCTTACGGAATCGAGAATCAGTTTGGATCTTCCAATCGAAGAACACCTGATACTGATCACACACAGAGTCACGATCAGCTTCGGTGAGCATGGTGTATGGATTCCCAAGAGGGCCAGGACGTCCACAGTACTTGGCCCCGTCTCGATCTCTCCGAACACCTTCACAATTAACGACTTTCATTTTCTGGTACCACCTTTCGCCATGTTTCGATGGCCTCTCGGACACTTTGTTGTTGTGGGGCATCTACTTGATAATGCAAATCACCCCAACCGTGTTTTGACAATTCGGCTACGACAATTTCGCCTGCTGCTATTACTTCTTTCAGATAGTTCTCAAGACCTTTGGCTGTCATTTCTTCTCCCATCAAAGAAAAAAAGAGAATACCTGTTTGGTACTCTCCTTTTGATTCAACTTGCCTTCGGTAGGATCCAGAAGGATCCGTCGCTGTTGGGAAGTATCGTGTCTCCACGAGTGACCGCATCCATCAGCTTGTTCTGGCGCGCCTGCTCGAATGCGAGTTCGTCATTGTACTGGTTGATGGCCAGTTTCAATGCGACTGCATACAGAGCTACCGCGCCGGCAACAACGCCGGTCATTACGATTCCCTCTTGGTGATCTACGACAAACTTCTTAATACGATCGAACTTCTTCATTGCTCTCTCCTTAATAGTAGGTCTCTCATTATATGGCCTGTAATTCATGCGAGAAAAACCAAAACCCTTGTGGGGTCTTGGCTTTGCGATCAGACTTCCGTCTCGGGCAGGTAGTACTGCTCGAACAAGCCGTTGTCCTTGAGGAACGCGTTCAACGACCGAATCCCTTGCTGCTGCAGGACGATCACTGTTCCCAGTGCTCCCACGGCAACAATGGTGTTGCGGTTGCGACGAACGAAGTTCCTGCTGCGGTTCACGACATTCTTCATTATGTGCTCCTTATTAGTCGGGGTTCTTCTCTCATTATATTGCGTGTATTTTCTGCGAGGGCAAAAACGAAATACCGTGTTCGTGGTACTTCGCTTTTGGGTTCAACTCCCCATGATTCGGGGGAACATCAGTCTCAACCTCAGACAGTGGATCTCGCCCATGAGTGCCAGTTGGTAGAAGGTCTTCTCGATATTGACTTCTTCGTCTTCGTTCCACGCCTTTTGCACTCCTTCTAGGAATGCGAGGCGATTCTCGACGGTGTCTTCGATATCGTGAGCCTCCATCTCAGCCGACACAAATGTCAAGATCTCTTCGATCCTAGTCATTATGATTCTCCTTTAATGGTTGGTTTCTCTCATAATATGCGTTGTAATCTATGCGAGACAAAAAAGAGAATGCTTGTTAGGCACTCTCCTTTTGAGTTCTTCGGTTGTTCTGTTGGATTACAATCACTTGGCCATCATCGCGGCACGAGTTATGTTGTTTAGCACGTGAATTTGTCCGGCGAGGAATGGATTATCAAGCATCACCTCATAATCGGTTTTGCTTTCTTTTTCCATCTTCTCCTTCAGTTCAGCGGCTACACGCTCATACTCGGCGTATATTGCGGCTCGAATTTGATTAGCGGTCATTACAGTCCTTTCGGTCAGTACTCATTATATTCCATGTAATCCATGCGAGGACAAAAATTATATGCGCTGTAGAAGGACCCCGACGGGGGCAGCCGGAGCCCTTCCACAACTGTGCTGTAATTTCCCCAACCATTGGCGGGCTTTAGCCGCCGGTCACAACGTTATCACCTCCTTCCCGCTACTCTGCCAGGGCGTCACACAGGCCCTAAGCAGATCTTGTGCACCCGCGTGAGCGAATGCGGAACCGTTGGTCCTTGGAATAGCGGCCGGTCAAACCGTCGTCCCAAGTAAGGTCGACTTGGCCGTCACCGACAGGAGTATCAACCGCTTCGACAGCGATGTTGATCTCGAGCCAGCCCCCTCGGCGTGGATCGTTCAGTTCGAGGACGAAGTCGCCGTCAGCGAGCTGTTCAGCAACCAGTTCCGTTACGTTGATGGTCATTTCATCAGCCCCTTTCAGGCTCGATTGTCTTCCTCTTCTATTCGAATACAAAGTTCTTGACGAATCCTCGGCGGCTCTTTCCCCATCGGCCAATCGAACTCGACCTCACCAACTGAGAGCTGATCACCGCCACAAGTGACTCGGATTGAACCGTCACTCGAGGCCAGCATCGATGTGACCTGAAGGATCATCGAAGTGACGATGCGTCGATCCTGCTTCATCATTCCCCCCTCAGGTGGTCTTGGATCTCGTATTGCTTTCCCGTTTGATCCTGGACCAAGAAGCTCTCTGGCTGGATCCTCTCCTCAGGACGCCACACACCGCGTTGCCAAACCGGTCCCTTCCAGCAAGCACAGTCGTAGTCATGAGGACCGAGATCATCCGACGGTTCGAGCTGCTTCGGAGGCGTCATTGTCCCGCACTTCTGGCACCGGTAGTAGACGTAACCGGTTTGAGGTATTGATGTGACCTCTTGTCCTGCCGAACGACCTATCTCGATGGCATTGGCGAACCAGCCAACCATCGTGCCTTCGTCACCAAGGACACATCCTTCCCGAGTGAGCACCAAAAACAGCTTGCAGAACTCGGTCGCCCACACCATTGCGTCTGTCGTGGAATGAAGTCGTGCGGTGAGCTCTTGAGTTGATGTGAAGAGCTCCGGATGTACCCGCAGACCGTATTCGCAGTAGTACTCAGGGTACATTTCCTCGTCGTTCACGAGATCCTGGCCCTCTGAGAAGGCCCTCAGAGCCTCTCTGATCGACGCAAACTGCGTATGGTGATCCCGCACGTCAACATCCAATGATTCGGTCGATGCGAACCCCATCACCAAGGCAAATCCGCCCTTGGGATGTCGACGAAGGACGTAGAAGTTGTCAGCGCTCATCGGTGATCGCTCCTCGCTCACGCATCGCCGAAACGAGCCCGCTTTCCATTTCTTCGACCTCAGCCGTCAACTCTTCGACGCGCTGGTTCCAGTACGCCGCCATCCTCTTCGCCGTATCCAGCTGAGTTTCCGGGGTCGCAACAAAGTCAGCAACGAGACGAACCAGAAGCGCCTGTCCGCCGATCTCGCCTCGATTGAGGTAGTCCCTGGCCTCCTCGAGGTCGAAGTGGGTTTCGTATCGAAGGATCTTGATCGCCTCGACGGTGTTGCGTGGCTTGTTCCAGACAAGGTTCACGATTCTTTCTGCCGTTTCCAATTTCATTAGCTTTCCTTTCGTTGGTTGATTAGTTGGTTGCGAAACGAGGCGGCCTGACATTCTAGGTAAGTACAACCGAACCGAGAAACACAGACTGTAGAGCTACGGATGCCCTCCGTCCTCTAGCGCCTCATCTAGAAGTTTTGTTTGAGCCACCCGGTAAACCTCTAGCAGAAACCTAGGTGGTGCTCTTGTGCAAGGTGGGCTGACTCTACCAGCCAGTAGGGGCGCATATTATCCCTAGCACCTCATTGATCAGTACGCGAACGTACCGTTGCGGATGCCCTCGCCCAGCTGCGCCTTGTCCTCCGGCGTCAACGCCTTCATCTCCTCGACCGCGCCCATGCCGGCGATGCCGAAGAACTTGGCGATGGTGATCAAGTCGCTCTTGGGCTTCTCTCCCGTGTCGGACATTACACACCTCCTCAATATGGGGCCTTTCGCCCTTATGTGGTGGGCAGCGTTCTCTGAAGTCACCTCCGGCGGGTAGAGGTGCACTCGGTGTCAACGCTTGTTACCGTCGCCAAACTGGGTGGACGAGTCCCATTTTGTTTGTGGCGACACCCACGCACCGCTCTGAGCCTAAAAGGCTATTTAACGTCGCTCAGTCGACGTCGGGCATTTGATGCTCGAGAATGTTCTTACGCCTGTCCACACCCTCCGACGCAAGTCTTGCGCGACGGAGTTCTTCTGCTTGTCCCTCCTCGATCAGCTCTTCCTCGTCCAGAAGCTTCTCGAGTTCCGGATCGACGTGCTCGATGACGCCACCATGATCGAACTGCTTGATGATGAGCTCGTCGTCATCCACGAGATCGTGCCGCTTGATGAAGAGCTCCTCCTCGCCCTCCTTCTTGAACTTCGTGTTCATGAGGTCGTCCTTGATCGGCGCATTCTGCTTCAACCGCTCGAGCCAATCGATGAGGTTCTTCAGCAACGGGCTCATCTCTGGCTCACGGAAGTAGCAGGGCCACGACCCGCTGTGGAAGAGAACGATTTGCGTTCCGTCCTCGATGCGAAGAACGAAAGAGTATGCGAACTCCGTATTCGTGTTGACACGAATGACCGTCCCGGTGACGAACTTGTAGTCGCCGTTTGTCGCGTCGATCTCGGGAAGAAAGACATCAACCCCCGGTCGGATGTCCTGAACCCATCCGCCACACGGGAACCCGGCTTCCGTTGCTTCCTTCGCCAGTCGTTCCTGGTTCGTCATTTCCACTTCATGCTCGGTTGTCATTGAATTACCTTTCTTGGTTGTGTCGATGTGAGTGAAAAAAAAAGAAAAGAGTCCAAAGGACTCCTCTCATTATATGGCTTGTATTTTTTGCGACTTCGTGGGCCAACGTCCTCCGCTCCTCCTGAAGGGGTTGAATTAGGAGAAACACGTCGACGTTATTTACATTAGACAAACGGACGCCGTGGGGTTGGCGGGTCATTGTGTCGTCACCCAGCGAATATCAGGAACCGCTTGCTCCTCCCCACATCCTCGTATCCGTTACGGAAGTGGCTGCACCCTCAGCGGGCGTGATCTCTGGAACTGGTCTCGGAACTTCCTGCAGATGTCGTGTCGTCGGAACGATCGGAAGTGCGATGACCGGGGGAGCCAAAGGCGTAGTACCATTTGCCGGCGGAGGAGTCAGCGTTGCCTGAATTTGCGGCTGACGATATGTCACCTCCATGTCCAATCCAGCCAATTCTTTTGTTGCACTCTTCTGACACACCCCGATATGAAGTCGCACGGCGCCGAGGAAGGTGTTGGCGTGATACTTCTTCTTTCCAACGATGGCCATGACCGCACCACACGGACAGGTATACGAATACACCGAAGTGCCATCGCCCACGGGAGTTTCTGCGTATCCCGGAATCTGATTCTTACCTCTCATTACGTTTCCTTTCACGTGTTCTCTGTCGAATTGGGTTAACCGCCCATCCCACATTGGTCTAAGCCAATACGAAATTTAGATGCGGGTATTTCGTCTGAAGCTCTGTGACGAACTTCTCAGCCTCGATATACATCTCTGCAATCTGAGCTTTGACTTTTTCGTCGGTTAAGTTAGTGGTATCTTTCACCCACACCTCGACGGCGAGCTCCAATATCTCTAGTTCTGGTGAAGCCATTCTGTGTCCTTTCTGTTTCAATAGGAATATGACAGAGGAGGGGTGATGAAGCGCCTGAACTCCACCACCCCTGTACCCTCCGGGAAGTTTTTTTTACACCCAAAAAGCCTCCGTCCGAGACCCCTGGGCTGGCTGTGCTTTCCTTCACAGATTCTGTTGGGCGAAATCCTCTTAGGATCCGGCGGGTGGACCCAATGTTGATCTCGATATCTTTCGACAGACATTCCGACAAACAGGTGGCTGAGGCCTTTTTTTTCGTGTCGGACCCAACTTTGATCACTCGGCCGCTGCGGGCTCTACCTCTCCTTCCGGTACGTAGTCGTACTCGAAGTCGTCATCCTCCGGCTCGTCCGCCGGGAAGTTGAAGGCCAGCACTTCGACCTGATCGATGAACTGCTCCCTGAACACCTTCGGGTTGTAGCAGCGGTAGTTGTCGTTGAGACGGGTCATCCACCACCCAGCGAAGGCCCGATTGACATTGGGAACGATCCGACGATCGATTGCGATGAACGTGGTTCCGTCCTTGGTCCGTACGTCACCGATTAGCTCTGCGATCTCGGACATGTTCTCGAGTGTGATCTCGATTGCCTCGACCCTGAACGGACGGCGGACGAATGGTTCGAATTCCATAACCATTGAATTCCTCTTTTCGGTTTCGTGTTTCTGTTGGGTGGATTAGCTAGCAAGCCGATATGAATAAACCCATGCGGGCTGGGGCTGGTACATCTCTGGCGGGGTGAAAATCATCATCCACAAATTACTCCGCCGGAATGATAGCACGAGGTGGGCATTCAGCCAGATGACTCGAGGCCGAACGAACCGAATGTAGAACCGCATCTGCGGCGACACCCATCCGACAGGACGACCAACTCGATACAGCGCATATCCGAGGAAGGACAAGAACGTGGCGATGGACAGCATGATGATGTTGCCGGTCCTACCCGTCGCAGGAAGGTTGACGCAGTTCTCCACGCATTCCGTCACTACCACTGGTGGGTTCACCACAACTGGCGGTGCCACGGGAGGAGCTGCCGGAGGAGGAACGACCACTGGAGGAACCTCAACGGGAGGTGCAGGAGGGGGCGTATCTGCCGGCGGGGGAGGAACAACCGGCGACGGACATACCGCCAATCCTGGAACCACGATGGAGGCATCGCCCCATTCTCCTGACCAGTCCACGGCCGTGGGATCACGCCACACCACCCGATATGTCGCACCGGGCGTAGCGGGACGGGTGCCGTTCACAGGGATACCTCGTTCGACCGTTCCATCCGGGTGATACAGGTCGGCTACGAGCTTTCCTTCATCTTCGATCTGCTTCCAGACATCTCCCGGGGGCAGGTGCCAAGAAACAGTTGCCTCTGTGCAGGTGCTAGCCGCACTCATGTCGCCCGCTCGAGCGATGCCCATGAAGGCCAAGAAGGCAAGGACCGCGACGATTAGCGCTGCCAAGCCCTTTCCGATTGTCTTTAGGATCTTACGCATTGACTTTCCTTTCGTTGTTTTTTGGGTTGGGTTGTTATTAAGATTATTCCCGGCTTCCGCCGCTTATTACCTTGGTGACTTCTCCTTTCTACGTCACCCTTCGAGGTCTACTGCTCCTTCTTCGGCTGGGTAATCCTTGACTCCGAAAACTCCTTCGTAAATTTCCCGCCGGGCTTTTTCTGGCGTTTGCATTCCGGCCGCTGCCTGATCTACGGTCAAACGACGTCGACCAGCACGAATATATTGTTCGAATGTATCGGCTTTCTCGACCACTTTCCCTGCCTGATTGCGCTCAGGAAAGCCCATCGACTGGACAGCCAACACAAGCGCTTCAAGACGAACACGTTCGTCGTGCATCAATGGATCCATCCATGCCACGATCGACGAATCCAGTACCTCACTCACGTCGGATTTGAGCTCATAGTGCGCTTCGATCCACGCAACGACCTCATCCACAATTCCGGCCGCCAACTCAGATTGAAAGACTCCGGCATCAGCAATGGTGGTCCAACATACGCTTACTGCGCCCATGCCTTCCCCAACGACTTGCCTCAAATCAGTCATTATCCCTCTTCCTGTCCGTGTCCGTGTCGTGCCCTCGAAACTATAGGGAGCACAATCATCCCCATCTCTCCAGGTTGAAGAGCATCAATAGGAACAATCGGCGTATCCAAATATGCCCAACGAATTGTGCCATCGGTCTCGAAGATCATCAGAACGTACTCGGGCGTTGGAGCTTCTTTCAACCCATCATCACGACGGATCTCCTTGGTCCAGCTTTTGTCCTGCATGTCGGCGAGCTCTTCTGGGGTGGGCTCATATGCGGCTTTAATTTCTTCAGCCACTGTCTTTTTGAGACGTTCTTCAGCCTTTCGGAAACGTTCGTCTTTCGGTTCATTCACCATCTTCTTCCTCCAGATCTTTCAAATATGGAGCAAGCAGCTCGAGGGCCTCAGACGCAGTCTCCATGGCGGATTTGAATTGCTCCAGCGAAGTTGTTATCGCAATACTTGCGTTATGAAAAGCATCGAGCAATGCTTGAATTTCTTCGCTGATTTCTTCCTTCGTCCTTCCCATTAGTCATCCACCTCGTCTGATGCGTACCTCACCGGATCGTCTTCCATCGCCGATTCGTTCATGGCATACTTCCGCTCGAGGTAGTCCTCTTCGATCGTTAGGAACATCGACTGGAGATATGCCTTCACGCCAGTCTTTCCATTGACGTTCCAATGCGATGCCCGACAAATGATGTCGACGGTCTTCACGTTGACCCAATCGAGCATGTCCACGTCATCTTCGCCGAGATTATTCCGCTTTCTCGACGTGAGCATCACAATACGAGGAGGACGAATTGGTTGTCCTTGACGATTCCGGTATTTGACGTTGACCGAAATATAAGGACGACCTTCGGGTTCATCGTCCCTCGGCTTAGTCCATCCGATGCTCCATCCATCGGCAGCCATTTGTGCGGCAAGTTCTGGTTCGAGGAAAACGCCGAAGTTCCTGTTACCAGGAGCGTTGAACATGTCCTCCTTACCAGAGAAGTTCCTCCAATACAGCTCAGCGTCCTCGATCATGAATGTCATAACTTCGTCTTTAACAGCCATGATTACCCCTTCCTCGGATCAGGAATTTCTTCGTAGTTGTGCTCGGCGTCGTCCAACGCACAGTCGCCTCGATGCTTGTGCTTCGTGCAGAACTGTCGGTACTCCTTTCCGTCGGAGTACTCGCTCGGCGCCAACAGATCACCTTGCTTGGTGTAACGACGAAGTCGCCTGTAGAACACCGTTGGCTCTTCTTTACAGCTCGGTTGATCGCACAGTTCTTTCGTGCTAGCCAACGCCTCCATGTCGAGTTTGCCATTTTCTCCGGCGATCAGGAGGTTCCACTTCAATCCATCCAGCAACCACTCAAGTCTTGAAGCACTGAGCGTTACGATGACTTTCCCCTTGCGCATCACCTCAGCGATAGCTGTGAAACGCCATTCATCACCGGAGAGTTCTGATTCCTTCCATCTCTCCGCCAGACGAATGCTGATCTCATCGAAGTAGTGATCATCATCTGGATGCTCGACGTGGGTGAGTAGTCTTTTGTCTCGATCTGTCATTCCTTTTCCTCTCCTGGAACATCTTTCTCAAGTGTGAGCCAGACCCTTCTCGGTCCATCAGCTGTTGCTTCTACTACCGTCCATCCATCAGCGGTGGGCTTGCCAATTAACGATTGCGGGAGTGTTTCCGAGAACTGCTCATGCTCCCCGCACTCAATCGGTACTCGAGCTCGCGTCTTCATCGCTCATAGTTGGCACAATGAGATGGACCATCAAAGGCATAGTGCTCAGTCCATCGGATCTTCTTGCCCTTCTTGCCGTTGCTCCTCTGAAGGCTGACTTCGCCAGACCACTTGTCGTATACCGCACGCCATCTCGAGCTCACCTTCTTGGCGGCCTTGTTGTATGCCGTTGCGATGGCCGAGTTCTCGCTGTAATCCGAGCGACCGACACCTGACTTTCCACCGAGACCATCCGAAATATCACTCGGAATAGTGCATTGCTTGTTGTATGTGAAATCGCCCGCTACGGCCTCGTCCTCGACCCAGGTCTCGGTGACTGGATTCGAGCTGACCACGGCATCCATGGTGGAATCCCGGGGAACAGAGAAGACGCTTGCCGCAAGAGACAAAATAACAAGAAATGCGATGACTCTCGGGGTGAGCCGAATTTGGATCTTACGCATTGACTTTCCTTTCGTTGGTTGGACAGAAAATATAAGAACAGTGTTCAGTTTCGTTTATGAAACCTAGTCAGTACTCCTAAGTAGGAGGCCGACAATTCTGTTCTTCTCATTATATGACATGTTTTTTCTGCGAGGAATCGCTCACGCATCTTTATGCATGTCGAGCATTCCAGAATATAAGTACACGCACGTACTGAGTACGCCGAGAATCATTCCTACTCCACACCAAAACATTCTGAGTCGCATTGACTTCCTCTCTATGAAACGAACCTTTCGAACGAACCGTAATAGTCGACGGCTTCAAACGCTTCTGTCCTCAGCCTTTCGAAATATGACATGTCGATGTACGCCTCACCCATTTGCTCTCGAACAAGCGCGGCCTCCCTTTCGATCCACAAATATCCCTTCGTTCCAGTGACGGCATAGTGCTTATCGTCCTTCACCCTCCAGAGTAGACCACCACCAGTCAAAACTGGCACGAAGCTTCCGCATCGTCCAACGTGATGCATCTCCTCTATCACAGGAGGATCTGTTGAAATATCGGTGAAGTTCAAGTACATGGTTCCCTGAGTGACGCTCTTTGTCTCACAATAATCGTCGAACGTGAGCTCTTCGTGTGAGAACAAAGTCTTGAAGACATATGGATGTTGGAACTGTGCGCCAACCGCAGTCCACTTGTCTCCTGTCCTGGCAATATAAACTGCGTCATTCACCAGGCAGAACTTGTCGTACGTGACCTCGTGCTCAAAGTCATAGCCGTACTTCTTTCCAAATTCAATGACGAAGTCGATGATCGCCTGAGTTGCCTCTGGGATCTTGATCGAGTCCGTCTTGATGTGCGCAACTGTGAATCCTTTCTTCTGGACCGCCTCCTTGAGGTCGATCATGAATAGGGCGCCTCGTTTCGCAACGATGTTGTCGACGTTACGGTTATCGCGGAAGGCATTGCTGAACCGAGCACTTGTGAGTCCATAGACGATGTTGATAACGATCTTAAGAGCGTACGCCAGAGCTTCAGCGTCTTGATCGTCGCCCAGAAACTGCTCGAGCTTGCCGCCAAGTAGACCACGGGCCAATTCGTAGTCCTTATGCTTAATAGCCAGTCTTGCTTCTTTAAGGGCGGAGAAGTTGGCTGTATAGGGACCGAAAAGATTGAGCAGCTCGATACTCGTCGGATGCATAGACGCCACGTCCAGAACTGCCACGTTTTCGTATATGCCGGGCTCTGCGTAAACGTAACCACCTTCACCGGTGACTTCTCCACGATAGGTGCTCTCCTTTCCGTTAAACTCGTATCCCTTGAATTCCTTACTCAGATCCGTATAGACGAACTGACTTTGTGGATTCCGATCGTCTCCAAATATGATCTTCGCTGTGTGCATCTGAGTCGTGTGATTGACTGACAACCCAGAGAGCTCTGCGAGGATCTGTCGAGCAACGAAGTCCTGCTTCCGATTCACAAAGACTGCCTCGGTAGCTATTACGTCATTGGCGCAATAATCCACAACCAACGGCCACTTCTCTTCTGGTACTGGTTCGTTGTATGGAAGATCGAGCTCCATGTGATGGATCCCCAACTCGATCTCAAACTTCTTCAAGCTCTGCTTCACTGAGCTGAAGTCGTAAATATCCGCATACGACAGATTGAAAGCTTCTCCGTAGAGAACCTGATCTACACCAGCGATGATCTTCTGACTGATGTGATGCAGTTCCTCTAGAGAGCACCCGAGCCAGCGAGCATAGAGAATATGATTGTCGTAACGGCGGTTGTTGAACCCGACGATTCTCAAACCAAAGAGTGGCTCAATCTCTTGCGAGGTTGGGTTGATCATCTTTACGACATTCGCTTCGCCTTCATACTTCCAACACACGACAAAGAGGTTGGGGTATACCTCGACATCCAAGAAAGCGAGAGGCTTGTCCGAAAGTTCCCCCGGAGACTTCATTGCGTCTTCACTCACGAACTTCATTTTCTGCACCAGTTTGATACAATACATTGACTGATGCGTGCTATTTGCAGCGAAAGCGAGGATTTGGGATCTCATGTCACGTACGTCGTAGTGCAGACCCTCACGATATGCGTCCTCGAGGATCTTGTGAATGAAATCGACGGATGGCTTTGTGCCGGGAAGGATCTCCTTTCTAAGATTCCGCTCGATCATTGCACGGAGACCTTTTTCGCTTTGAATGCTTTTAACGTCGAGCACAGGCTTATCCTTCTTTGGCAGACCGCTGCTTATGGTTGCGATTTCGAGACCATTGCATTTGGTGAGTTTTCTTCTGAGAGAGGCGTCTCCCAAAAGTGTCTTTACTTCGATGCCGACATCATACTCGGCGGCAAGATCATAGACGTTCCCACTATAAATATAATGCAAATGAAGCCCAGAACCACTTTGACTGAATTCAGCGTAAGTCGGTGGCCACAAACTAGCTGCTGCCAGATTCAATGCAGCGTCCTTTTCCCCATCCTCATCAACTAGATCGAAGTCGATGACAATATGATTCTCTGGGATCTGCACGAAATGCAACTTAGACGTGTCAAGATCCGACAGCTTCGTCGTAACCTTCTCCCACTTTTTACCAGGGAACCCACTATCCTTTCCATACTGTGCAGGTTGGTCAGGATATAACTGATCGAAGAACGACGGCTGCTCCAGCATCTCCAGATCCTCATCATCGACCGGCTTGAATGGACTTGGCGTAACGAGAGGTCTGAAGCCAGAATAATAACTACGCACTGTTCCCCCGTCCACAATCGCTTGAGTTTCGAATTTATCGAAATAGTTTCTCAATTCCTCACGGAACTTGTATTGAGGAAGCATCCTTGTTATGCCTGTCTCTGTGCAGTAATCCTTGTACAACCCATAAGCCTGCCTCAGAGTTGCGCCATCTTGCGACTTGAATATGTCATAGCACGCCTCGATGAAATTATAGAAGACGTCTGTCTGGAGCATCATCTCCACAGGGCGGTAGGCTCCATAAAAGTTCTTCCCCATCGACTTATATCGCATGAGGCACTGATGCGCAATGGCCCCATATTCAAAATCGATCTGACTAAGAAGGTGAAGATAATGACCGTTCTCGATCGTGACACCCGTTGGGTGCACGTCGATCAACCGACGAATCATTCCCGATTTCGCATCGGAGATCTTGATTGGCTGATTAGTCCCCATCAACAAGAACGCATTCACCCTCGAGGTATAGCTTGACTTGTACTTCTCATTCAACGTTAGATCTTCGTGAGATATGATCGAGTTCAGCTTCGTGTTATCGTCGATTCTCGACAAGTCGCCGTCGTGCTGAATCGCCACAAGCGGATTCGTTCGAAACGCCTCGGTAGAGAAAGCGTTACTGCCACTGCCCAAAGCCTTAGCGTCGAAGGTCACCACGTATCCCTCGAAAAGCTTCTGAATAATGTTCAGGACAGTCGACTTACCACTTCCAGCTGGGCCGTAGAAGACCAGGAACTTCTGGATCCTCTTGGCATCCCCCGCCACGATCGCACCTATAGCCCACTCAATCTTAGCCCGTTCCTCATCAGAATATAGAACACCGAGGAGCTCATTCCATGCGTCACAGTTGCCTGGCTCAAGAGAATATGATAACCGCTTACTGGCATAGTCACTCTTCTTTACTTCGGTGTTTGCGAACGTCAATTTCTCATCCAGAGTGTGACTGTTATCACTGATGTTCTGCATGAACGCTCTGAAGGTGCTCCAAACCTTCGTATTAAACGACTTTAGGTTCTTTACTTTGTAATGCTTTCCTTTAGCGTTCTGTTCCTCTGCGAATCGATGTAGATCTTCGTCCACCAATCGTTGTACGTCGTATTCGTCCGTCGACCACATTCCTTGCGCTTCGTCCCATATCGCATAGAACGAACGGCCTCGAACCATTAGATCCTTGGAACGTCCTACGGTGAAATCAGGATATACCCACGGCCCTGTCTTGCTCTCCGTGTCAATAGCAATTGTATAGAAATCCATTTCACCTCCGATCAGAACAGTCCTTGATCCATGACGTACTCTGCAAACTGATACCAGATCTCAACCTTTCTTTGATCGTGATCTGTGTGATGCAACGGAAACAATCCCCCATACCCATCTCTTCGATATGTTCTCCAAATGAGACGGTCTAATATTTCTGCCACCTTTCTGTCGACTCCTGATGCTGCATCATTGAGCTCTTCAAGCTCAAGGTTTGACATAAATATCCAGAACCACTCACGTGCTGGCATGTCAGTTTGAAATTCGGCCCTTCGAGAAAAGGCGATGAGCATCTCGAGTACTGAACAAGGAATCCTCAACCATTCTTCGTCTCTGGCAAAACGCATTTGATTGAGGAATTCTTTTCTAACGTCGATCCCGTCCTCGGCTCGATTGTCATCACCAGGAAGCAACCACACGAATTCTGTATTGTGAAGTTCCCGAAGCAGCGCCCAATATGTCAAGGACGGCGTCGGGAAGTCCACGGAAGCAACCTTGTGGTAGAGCCATTTGAAATATGTCTCTTCAATTGGCTCATCCATGACTATTCCCGTCTCATCTTCGGGACAGAGTGCTTTAGTTCCTCGTCATCACGCTCGACAGAGAAACCTTCTACCTCATGCGCATACTTTCCAGTATGAAGTAGAACTTCCCACTCCATCCGCATCTTTTCGTTGCGGATATAAACAACGTTCTTGTCACCAGAACCATGACCGAACTTCAATTCACCCATTATCTTGTGGTAACCATAAATGGGCTTATCCCTACTATCCCCCATCATTTGGTCACCGGAGTAATACGTCACCGTCTCCTGGTGGAACCCCATCTCGTCGTCTTTGAATTCGTCTATATGAATGACATACGGCTCGACATCGTTTCGAGTAGACAATTCGGCTTCGTAGTCCCAGGATCCGTCATCAATAGTGAAGACATTTACTCGAAGCGGCGCAGTTTCTTCTTCGGTGTCGTCTCCGTCGGACTTTTTGTTGGCCGGATCGTCTTCTTCTGCGAAGTCAACAACTTCCTCATCCGGTTCGATGATGATCACTTCTTCGGGTTCGTCTTCGGCGAGTTGTGCACGCATCATGCCCTTAAGTGAAGCTTCGGGTTCGATGATTGCCACCACGTCTTCTGCTCTGATTATGGGTTCTACCCCTAGATGCTCAAATCGCAACGCAAAGTTCTTGGGCTTCATCTCCTCCATGGCCAATTCAACGGATTCATAAATGGCCTTTTGAATGCTTTTCTTTCCATTACGACGACCTAGGAGATATCCCAGGCCAGTACCGATGGCTGTGCTAACTGCCGAGATGGCAGCCGTTTGCACCCATCGATTTCGGATAATAACTTGCACGTCCATTGCTTCCTCCCTATCCTAGTAGATTCCAGATGACACCATCGACATTGAAATCGAGCAATATGGATCGCTCCATCCCATTGACGAACCTTGAATTATATGCATCGAACATGTTGAAATCGATGAAGTTGTCTCCGTTACCGATAACCCAACCAACCACAGCCCCAGCTTGGCTATGCGGGATACCGAGCGCATCGTAGACCTCATTGAGAAATACGTGTCCTCGAGCTTGGAGAAGATCGTTCAGCCAGTTCTGCTGACACTGAACGAAGACCCGATTGTATTCCGGATGCTTCTGCCAATTCGGAGACGCTTCGTCGAAGAAACGAGCGTATTGCGACATCTTGTTCGGATCGATAACTGGAACAAGCTCCTTTTTCTTTCCGTCTGTACCATCCACTTCGACGTAACTCTCTATGGCGTGGTAAATATCACGCTCGTTATCGACACCAATCTGCGCACGTACCCGCTCCCGATACGCTTCGAAGCTCGAGGAGATCGCAGAATATGCGGCCATCAGAGCCGTGTTACGACGAGTGAGCGTGACATGCGATCCTGTGAGGGCAGCGATGGACAAACCGCCAATCACAATGGACGGCCCATACAACTTGATGATGCTGCCGGCACCAGAGGCGTACACCCGAATCAATTCTTGATGCCGATTGTCGTCTTCCAACCTGAGAATCTTTACTTCCTCGACCTGACGCTCAACTTCGTCCACTGTTTCGCTAAGCTTCAATGTCGCACGACACGCCAGAATGGTGCTCCCAACAACACCGATGATCCCACCGGCAAAGAGCAGCTGTGGTGAGCTCTTTCGCATTGTAAGAATATGACGACCGACGAGTCTCGTCACACTGTTCGGAATGAAGTTCATTGTTTCTCCTTATATTGCTTCTGCTGGTGGTAGGTCGAGCAAGAAGCCCTCCCTGATTTGACGAATATCGACAGGCTTGAGAATAGTCCAGCCCCAGTTATTATCGACATATGATGACGGACGACCCAAACAGGCATTGAGGTCCGCAACGGACACGACGTCATAATCATTGATGACGTCCATCATCTCTTCAAGAACGGCTTCCGCATCTGCCTTTGACGCCAGGATAATCTCACCAACATCCTGACGACGTCGAGACTGTGAAATATGCGGAGGCTGATCCGGTAGCATTGCTCTCGGTCGAGACCCATACCGTTCTACAGGAGAGTTGTACGAATATCGAGAACGTGGCTCCTGACGATACGTCCGTCTCATACTCGACTCACCGAAGACAACCCGCTCGATTCCCTTAGTCGTAGCATCGACGACCATGTTCCGAAACGCCGGCAACAAAACGTCCATGGCAATATATCGGGTCGCCCCTTTAAACTCTCCGCCAAAGAGTACGTTTTTGAATTTACGACCAAGAGGAGTCTTCCTTTGCATCACCTCTCCCGTGACGACTTTCTGAATATCTTTCTCCTTCTTTGGCTTCTTTTCCTCCCTGCCAGTACCGATTAGATTTTTACTATTACTTGGAAACTCATCCATGTTTTATCCTTTTCTACTTAGGCCGTCGGAGGTGCTGGGGGAAATGGAAGTGGACGATCAGTTGCCGCTGCTTGCATAGCCCCGAATATCGGATCAACAACTGGCGCTGGGACTTGAATCTGTGTCTTTGCTTGCTCAGCTTGTGCAGCAGCCACGAGCTCGGGCGGGAAAATGCCATTGATGAAATCGGCCGCCTTGTCTGCATCCGTGGCGAGCTCCATAAACAACGCTTGATACGCCGCCGTCTGTGAAAACGCAGTACGATCTACTTCACTCTTCACAAACGATTCCCCGTCTTGGGACTTTTGTCCATATGCCATCAGAATGAACCGTTTGACCTCATTCACAATGGCTTCTGAGTCCTCTGCCTGAATTATCTTCATCAGAGAAGCTCGAAATCCTCCCGGGACAGAGGCTTCCAACTCGATCATCTCTGCTAGGGAAATATGAAAGTAGACCTCTCGGGTCACTTGCTGGTCATTGAAGTTCTTGTAGGTGATTGGTCGCTTGAGCATCTGCTTTTCCTTTGCTTTGTCGGGACAGAAAGAGAAAACCTAAATCCCTTGTCGGGACCTAGGCTTTTGGATCACTCTTCGATGATGATGTCTGTGATCTCGGGAACGATGTGCATCTTGCGTCGCTTGTAGCGGGCCGCGATCTCCTTCCCGAGGATGTTGGCGCCTCCGAGGACGACGATGACCACAATGGTCACGACGGCTTCTTTGGCAACAGCATCGACGAAACGGCTCATGCGGTCCTGAACATCAGGCGCGATTTCCACGTTCTCGGTCTCCATTACATTTCCTTTCGGTTGGTTTCCTATTATATGGACTGTTTTTCTTGCGAACTAGAACGGCTCCGCTAGGAGGCTGAGTCGGAATATCGGTCCGGTCTCGAGCATCGGGTGACCGTTCGGACAGAGCGGGAGTCCGTCCTTCGGAGGAATTTCATCCTTCGTTCCTTGCCACTCACCATTGATGCAATGCACCCGAGTAAGATGGTCGCCGTAATTGAGCAAGACCACAAGAAAAGCCTCCCGTTCCTCCTCCTCAGGAAACCGGTCACGACGGCGAATATAACGATCCACCAGATCTGTTGCTTGCTCGACCGTTAATGACATTACCAACCACTCTCCAGTTCTGTTCGTACGAATTCTTTGGTCAACTTGGGCATGATCTCACCCTCGGCGTACTCGTCTGGCCCCATCTCGTCGTTACGATCGATCCGACCTTCGGTTCCACACTTACGAAGCTCACGTGCCTCATCGCCTCCGAATGAGCCCTCGAGCTCACCCACGAACCACACGTCAGCTTGGCTACCGAAATATCCGCTGGCGACCTCGATACCGTCCTTCTCCCAGAACACTTCGGCATCGCCGAATGCATGGTCCCGTAACTCCGACCGGACGCAACCGGCTAGCAATTCCTTGGCCTCTGAAAATTCCATTACAATTAGTCCTTTCTTGGGAATATGACTTAGCGCTTTATCCAACACGACACGGTAACGTTTCGAATTTCCCACGTCTCTTCGTGCCACACATTGATCGTTCCGACTTCGTTATAAGCCCATATCCAACCTTGCCGATTAAGAACACGATTTGTGGCATCGGCTAGAGCATCGGACTTTTTCCTCTTCCACATTCCAGTGCGGGCACGACCGTCCCAATCGCCCCCACCAGAAACCTCACAGCGATATCGATAACGCTTGGCCGCCTCTGCTGAGTCAGCACTACTAACGACCGTCACTCCAGACAGAGTGAGAGACGCGACCACTAGCAACGAATATCGACGAATCCTCATTTCATCCACCTTCCTGTGCGGGAGCTGGCGTCGGTGCGGACGCTGTATCACGAACCAAGCCGAGGTCACCGTCTGACGGAACGTAGATCACCTGGTTCTGGGTGTCTCGAAGCATCAGAATATAAAGCCGACGGAGAACGTTGTCGGTCAATGACGCATCGAGCAAGTCGTTGGCCTTTGCCAAGTCCGTAGCAGCAGCGAGTTCAGCCTCTGCGGCAGCAGTCTTCTTGTATGCCTCTGCGTCAGCAGCCTTGGCGGAAGCGAGCTTGTCCTGCTCTGCCTTGTCGACGGCCTGACGTGCAGCCAAAGCCTGATCGATAGACGCCTGAACCGTCGGTGATGGCACGAGACCGATGACTGTCAGATTGTCCAACTCGACGCACTGACGATTCCAACGTGTCTTCAATCGATCCGTGGCTGTGGTGACGATATCGTTCTGCTCGGTGGTGTAACCAAGGAACGCCGGCTGAGTACGGAACGCCGTTCGAATAACGTCTCGAGTGTCACCGTCAATAACCAATTCTTCCAACCGATTCTCTGACCGGATCGTCTTGAAGAGCTCCACCACAGAACACGCCGGATCGTCGGCAGTGGCTGAATCTCCTGTCAGGACGATGCGATACCGAACCTTGACCTTGGCGTCCATGGTTCCACCATCGGATCCGGAAACCGGAATATCGATGTCCCGTACTTGGAAGGTCGTCGTGAACGGCTCCACATTCGTCCATGGTGCCACCCAGTGAAGACCTCGATCCATCGGTTCTTCACTGACCTTACCCATCGTCACCTTGACCGCGACCTCGGTGCCCTTGACGATACGAGCACACGAGAGGATCAGGAATACCACCGCCAACAATCCGCTGACGATGACGATGATCTTGCTGAGGCTCTTGTCGTCTTCATTCTTCGTGACATGAGGCCAAATCAGCCCCACGACGAACACGAGCACACAGATGATCATTAAAACAAAACTCCATGACCACATTGCTTACTTACCCACTTTCTGTTTGGTTTGTGAATTGACTTATACTCCGCTGTTGTAAGGAATGAACCCTTGCACATCGAGAATCACGTGAGCTCGTGGCGGCCTTCCAGCAGAACCACCACGAATATGAATCTCGATTGAGCTCTCTCCTCCAACAGCAACAAGGCTGGAATTACCAAGCGTCAGTCCATCCTGCCACCAGTTGATGTTGCTTGTGAGCGGCAATGGACGTTCGCCCGATAGATCTGTGGGAACCAATGTCAAATAACCGGCGCTCTCTGTCTCGGTCACAGACACGTTGAGAAATACGGCATTGAGCGGATTACCGTCACCGACGTATCCGACCGAAATGTTGGGCACATCAGGCGGTTGAAGCTTCCGTCCATTCCATCCGAACGGGCCAGGCGACTCTCTCGAATCGTAGACCCGAATCGGATAGCGCAACGCAACGAGCTGTCCTGCAGGCTCTGCCGAAGCAGGACCATCCAGGACGAACGGCGCTGCCAATGCCAACGGAGCAGCAGTGAGCAATCGACGACGAGAAACCATGACGGACTCCCTCTGTAGATGGTTTACATCATAGATACCCTGGCACCTTTTTCGACTGACAACGCCCATGATGTAGCAGCGCCATTTGCGTCGACTAACGATTGGGTACCAAAATATCCGTTCGTCCCGATCGGGACATCTCCACCGAAGATCAAGAATGAGCGGCATCCAACTTTACGCAGCTCAGCCATGTCTCCTTCGATGGAAGCTTCAGTGATCACATAACCGGCATGCTTCAAAGCATTGATAGCGCACGTCAGATTATTCGTATGATCACGGTACCAAATGGCATGTGTCTTTGCGTCCTCGAGAATATAGCTGTCGAAGCTAATCCTCTGCCTAGCCGCATCGGGCATCTGCGAGATCCATCGATCAATCGCAGATCC
>Ga0208454_1000110_pt1 | contig 59380 bp, 55 predicted proteins | sample EasRivMeERMZT100_FD_187530 | JGI IMG/M metagenome (GOLD analysis project Ga0208454, IMG submission 187530) | Soil microbial communities from meander-bound floodplain in the East River, Colorado, USA - East River MetaG ERMZT100 (SPAdes) (version 2) | ecosystem: Environmental > Terrestrial > Soil...
TTGAAACCCGACCGTGATCCGAGGTGTGACGCCGGCTCGCCGTCGCGATCAGCCGGCGGCTTTGACAGAATGGCTCTTACGCGCACCGCCGCCGATGCAGAAGGGGTGCTTCGAAATTCCTATCCGCGGTGGGCGCGGTCATTCTGACCGCTAACGGGTTCTTCAAGAACTCGCATCTGGTGGCAGACATCGACTGTGGCAAGGCCCTAGCTCTCGTGTTCGAGATCGCGCAGCACATCGCGCGCATGCACGAAGTGCGAGACGAGTACCTGAAAGATCAGCACGCCGCTGCCAGTAAATTCGATCCGAGGATTCGCAAGGATCGATCCGTTATCTTGCCGACCGTCTACAACGCGCAGGCACGGTGCAAGGATTTTCTTCAGAAGTCAGATCATGTGCTCCGCGAATTGCTTGAGCTGGTCAAGCTCTTCTATGGTGATGCCAAAGGCGCGTGGACAGGTCTACAAGCCAAAGTCGAGGCTGCGCCGAAGCCCGATAACTTCGCTGAATTTCTCGCTTCCCAGCTGCCATTCATCATGACGATTAGGAACGGCCGCAATGCAGCCGAGCATCCGAATAGCTCGATGAAGATCGAAGTGCAGGACTTCGGTGTCGACACCAGCAACAACTTGCGTCCGCCAACGATCCGGGTGATTCATCCGAAGACACCCCTGGACGCTACGCCCATCGAGCAGTTTATGGTCCATGTGTCCGAGCGGATCGTGGGCATCGTCGAGCTGCTGATTGTTTTCTTGTGCGCACGCCACACCCGCGAGGCTGGCGGCTTCCCCATCCATGTTATGGAGCTGCCGGAAGCACACCGAAGGCGAGGCGTTCGTTACGGCTACGGGATGCTCATCAACGGCCAGTTCGTGCCGATGTCTTGAGCAAGTCATTCCGCCCATAGAGGGAGTTCAATAGAACCCCGAGTCCCGAGTGACCGGTCTGGAGACTGGGCACGCCGTTGAGACGCCGGTCGCGCCGGGAGGCCGCTATGCCCTCGATCGGCCATTTCGAGACACTCGCTGTCCGGGACGGCCATGACCCTCTCGATCCGTAAGTCTTTGGTACTCTGCCCTCAGCGTGCCGTGCCGCGAGGTGTCGGTAGCGCTTCCATGCGCACAGCGCAGCAATACGCCGGCCTCCTGAACGGAACCTACTCGCGTGTCCTCCGGTATCTCCATCTCGAGCGAGATGATGCGGATGCCCTCTCGGGCATTGCGGCAGGGAAGCTATCATTCGCTCGTTTGATACCAAGGAGATCGGATGCCTACCCTTCAGCAGCAAATCGCCGATAAGTTCCTTGCAGAGCTCGCGAAGTCAACGGAAGTCTCAGCCGAGAAAATCGAGAGACTCCGTTCGGTCCTGTCCGCCGCAAAAAAGCCGAAGGCCGACGATTTCGTGAAGGTCTTCACCGAGCCCGATCACGGTGACATCAAGTGATTAAACTAGAATCGGCTCATATCGAGGAAGTGCGCGGCATCAGAAACCTCGATATCGATTTCCAGAAATCCACCTTCGCGATCTCCGGCCCGAACGGCTCTGGAAAGAGTGGTGTCATCGACGCAATCGAATTCGCGCTCACGGGATCAATGAGCCGCTTGAGGGGACGTGGGACGAAGGGATTATCGGTCGCGGAGCACGGTCCGCATGTGGACAAGGCCAAGTTCCCCGACGCGGCGTTCGTGCGCGTGAAGGTTTTCCTAACGGACCTCGGAAAGTCGGCGACGGTTACTCGCAAGCTGAAAACACCGACGAAGGTCGTAATCGAACCGCCAGAGTCGGACATCGCAGCAGCGCTCGCGGAAGTGGCCGCACACCCCGAAATCGCGCTCTCTCGGCGCGAGATATTGCGATTTATCCTGGTCGAACCGACGAAACGGTCAGAGGAAATCCAAACCATTCTCAAGCTCGACGACATCGGGCAGGTGCGCGCCGCTCTTAACACGGCGCAAAACAGATTGCAGACAGCGCACGAGATGGCGACGACGCAGGTTCAATCGAGCAGGGAAGCGCTTCTGACGCATTTGCAGCTTCCCGCGTTGAACTCGGAGGCCCTGCTCGGCGCGGTAAACAAGCGCCGAACGCTACTCGGCCTGCCGGAGATCGCAGAGCTGACGAGCGACACGAAGCTCGACGACGGCATGACTTCCGTGGCGGCTGGTCAGGAATTCAACAAGCAGTCGGCGCTGCGCGATCTCAATGCCGGCGCGGCCGCGTTCCCTGGCGTCGCGTCTCAAGCCGCCGCGGAAGCAGCGGCGATCGTTACTGATATCGAGAAATTGGAAACCGATCCGGCTCTGCTCATCGCCGTGCAGCGCCGCGCGTTCGTGGAGAAGGGCCTTGAGCTGGTGGACGGTCCGGAATGCCCGCTCTGCGACCACGCATGGCAAAGCGAAGGGGCCCTCCGCGCGCACCTCGCGGAGAAGCTTGCGAAATCGAAGGAAGCACAGGGCATCCAGCGCGCGATGCTCTCGAACGCGAGCACGATCGCGCAGGCGGCGGTACGCCTGGGCAGCATCGTTGCCGGCGTGCAGCGACTGGCCGCCGGGCAGGGGGAAGCGGCATTCGCGCAGCTCCTCACGGCCTGGAAAACCGACCTTGAGGGGCTCCGGGCGAGTCTCGGCACGGTGGACGGAATCGTAGGACTCAAAGAGCGGCTCGTGTCGGCATGGCCGGCTGTTCCGGCAACGGTGGAAAAAAACCTTGCAGACCTAATCGCTAAGGTGACGGCCAAACCCGACCAGACGGCAACGGTTGATGCGCAGACATTTCTCGCGACGGCGCAACTGCGGCTCGGCGACTACCGGGAGGCGATGCGGAAGGAGAAGGCCGCGAAGCTTGTCGCCGAGGCGGCCAGACGCGCCTATGACGCCTATTGCGGCGTGTTGGAAGCTGAGTTGAACACGCTATATGAGGAAGTAGAAAAGGACTTCAGTCGATTCTATCGCCTGGTCAACGAGGACGACGAGGCCGGCTTCACGGCTAAACTGACGCCAACCGAGGGCAGCCTCGGATTCGATGTCAACTTCTACGATCGCGGCCTCTTCCCACCCGCCGCGTACCACAGCGAGGGGCATCAGGACGGCATGGGCGTCTGTCTTTACCTCGCCTTGATGAAGCGGCTCTTTGAAAAGAGATTTGCGTTCGCGCTGCTCGACGATGTCGTCATGTCGGTGGACACCGGGCACCGCTACCAGTTTTGCAAGTTATTGAAGACGGAGTTTCCCGACACGCAGTTCATCATCACGACGCATGATCGCCTTTGGGCCGAGCAGATGAAGTCGGCTGGGCTCGTGACAAGAAAGACATCCGTGTCGTTCCACAGCTGGACGATCGACACCGGCCCGCTCGTCGAATCGAACGCGGAAATCTGGCAGGAGATTGACCGGGCGTTGAGCAAGGGGAAAGTGGAAGCTGCTGCCGCTGCGCTGCGCCGTCATCTTGAATTCGTATCGAGGCACCTCGCCGATCAGCTCGGCGCTTCCCCGCAGTTCCGTGCCGATGGCAATTACGAGTTGGGTGATCTGCTGCCGAGCGTGCTCAAGCGCGCCAAGGACCTGTATGGCAAGGCGATCGCCGCCGCGCAATCGTGGGGAAACACGGCGGCCAAGGAAGCGATCGCCAGCCGGAAAGATGCGCTGTCGGCATCAAACGGCGCCGCCGGCGTGGAGCAATGGGCCGTTAACAAGGCGGTCCATTACAACGAATGGGCTAACTTCGGGCGCAAAGATTTTCAGCCCGTCGTCGCTGCGTTCAAGGAGCTAGTCGAGCACTTTCAATGCGGCGCATGCCAGAGCTTCCTCTTCATTTCACCGCGCAGCAATCCCGACTCGATGCGCTGCGCGTGCAGCGCCGTTAATCTGAACCTTGCCGCGAAGCCAAAGACCTAAGTGATCGCCACCGTTTACGAGCGGAACGGTGGGACGTTGCGACCTCAGCGCCGAAAAGAAGCGAAGTACTGATAACTATCCTTTGAGTTTTCCGTAGTAGTAGTTGTTCTGCTGATCGCAAAGCTCGATCTTGCCGTCATCCTTGAGCTTGCCGTAGTAGTACCGATTGTTCCGGTCGTAGAACTCGATCGTCGCTATATTCCTACCTATGAAGTGAGGTCGAAGACGCCGCGTCCTGGTGCTCCCGTCCCGATCGAGCGGAGATCCATCGCTGACAGCCCGCCGCAGTACCGAACGATTACTTGGGCTCCAGTTCCGACTGCACCAGGCGTGATCGACCGAAGTTCAAAGGCCACCTCCAATTCTCCGTCCTGCACGATGAAGGGTCGAGACCTTTCGGAACAGCGTACATCAGGCGAGGACTCCATTGGATGTCGGCTAATGCTCGCGTTCACCGCCGGCCCACCGACCGACAACAGCGCGCACTTTGTTGATGATCTTTGCAATGAGCTCGCGCGCATGCGACCACGCCAACCGCCGTGCGGTGCAACGCGTTGTTCGGCCACAAGGACTACATCCGTACTTTTCGTAGGCGCCAATCATATTTAATGTCGGGCTGACCGGCGCCAGCGTAACGCGGTGTGATGAGCTTTGTTCCTCGGATGAGGGGTGCTCCTCGGGCGGTCGTAACGGATCCATTCCCGATACCTTTATGCGCACGCCCATGATTGCGAAAGATGCTGTCCAGCGCCATCAGCTTTCCAGGGGCCCTATTTGCGCTGGGGGCTCTGTCTGTCTGATGAGAAACCCACAAAAGAATGGCTTCTACAATCTCCGCGTTAGCCTTGGCCTTCTGAGGTGAAATGCCCGGGCGCGAAAGAACAGCGGCGAAGCCATCGAATGTATTTGGTAGATTCCCGTGATGTGTGACGAGCCGAGAGAGAATATTTCCCTCTCCTATGTAGCTGGGGCGCGCGACAGCTTGGCCGCGCCATAGCACGTATACGCCGATGGCACCAAACAGAGTTGGAACGGCGATGTCGCTGAATCGGCGAAAGTCCGCTTCAATGATATGCACGGTGGTAGTGCCGCCTATCGTAGAGGTAACCGGCATTTGTCCAGTTGAACGACATCTTAGGCCTCGCTGCGCTCACGCCCAGAGGAGCGACCACTGCACGAGCACCTTCTGCAACTGTAGGTTGCCCAGCTTGGAGAGCAACCGCAGTTCGGCGCGGCTCTGATGAAAGGTTTGCCAATCAGCGCGAAGGTCTAGATCGGTAAGCACTGCCATGACGCCGCCCGCAGACCCGACGGTCACTTGAAGTGGGTTGATGCCGCGTTCTTGGCAGAACTGAAAGAGCAGAGAGTCAAAGGTGTTCGGCGGTGCGTGGTCCACAGCAACGCTTCCGCGAACAAGCAGCGTCCCTGTGACTGGACAGGAACAGCCCTTTTGCAAGGCCTTGTCTCGGAACGAGTGGATCTGAGCCGCGACCGCTGACCGCGCTGCGCTTCGGAAGTCGCGCAACGCCTGAGGCAGTAGGTCACCGCTCCGGGTGCTGGGAATCAGGCGAACTGCGTGGGGGAATGAAATGTCTATGGTCGTGCCATCGTGTCCGCGAAGGACGAAGCATCGGGTTCCATGAACGGTTGTCTGCGTGGAGACGTCGAGAACACCCGAAGCGGACTTCTGCACCCACTCGTCGTGGTGCTGGAAGAGGGCGAGTAGGAATTCAGCATCGGTGTCACCTACTGCCTGACCATCCGGTGTCCTGGCAAGAATCTCGCGCGCCCTCCGAGTGATGGCCGCCTTGGTCGGAAACTCTTCCTCAGCGACTAGGTACGGCAAGGTGTCCTCCTAGCCTAACTCGCTGCACACGCTCGTTCGGCGTCCTTATGGCACAAGATGCAATGCGTTTTGACGGTGAACGGCAAACGACTCAGCAAGAGCACGCTGTCCATTCCAGTTGTGAGCAGCCAGGAATCTCCCGACGGTAAGCCCTCTGAGTTGGTTTGGCGCCAGCGAGAACGGCGGCTGGATGACCAAGGTACGAAAGCTGGCCCACGCACGATCACTCTTGTGTGCAATAGCGTTCCTGATTTTCTTCAGCCTGTCGAGATCAACGGCTCGCGGCAAGGCGGCGGTGAATCTATGGTTCGCCGGGAGGAAGGTATCTGCCCGAGATCTCACGAGACCGAAGTCCCACTCGACGAAGCGTTCTGGGTGATCTGGATGGAATAACACGCGCTCCGCAATGCGCCGGGGAGCACCCTTCACGCGAAACCGCTGAATGTCTTTTCGGACGAATCCTGCGGGATCTTCCGCTAAGTCGTCAATGAGCAGAAGGCGGATGAATTCCTCCCAATGAGTCCATGCGCTAAGAAATAGACCCTCTGATATCTTGTGATGATCCGGGAACGTAAACCGGCCTCCGGGCCCCAAGGCGCCCGCCACCCTCGTGGCGACAGAAACTAGGTGATCCAGGGTGGCGATGAACTCGTCGCGATGGTCAGACTGCGTCGTCATACGTGTCAGGACGCCGAACCACCGACGTCAGCAGCCACGAGGCTACGAGTTCGCGGAAGCGGTCGAGAGGAGTAGGCCGTAGCAACCATTGCAAACGAGGTGGTCCCAGTTCCCTTCGTAGACCGCCACCAGTTTCGACTTCTTTGTCTGGCCGCATCGGAAGCAGTGAAATGTGGTTAAGGCACTCAGGCGAAACTGCTGCATCGGCCCACGCGGCGCATGTTCTTTGATGATTTGTGTCGCATCAGGGCGCTTCATCGCATCTCCTGTCGTTCCTTAGGGCCGAACTTTGAAATCTACCCCAATAGTGTCTGACAAAGCTGGACGAAAAGTGGCGTATGTCTCCGGCCACCCGTCCGAGCCCCGCGCCCGGCCTACGGCTGGGGTCGCATATCCCCGATATTGGAAGAACGCCAACAGGACACCCCGAGGCGACGCCTGCAGATGACCGCTTTGGGTCTATTCTGTTGAAAAACTCGCAAACTTTGCAGGCTCGAATTCCTGCGAGAAAGGATCTGGATCGAAAGTGCCCGCCTCATTTTGCATGTGGCTCAACCACGGGTCTCACGTGAAGAGATCACAAGAATGTGGTGACCCCGCACGTCGAAAATTCTCCGAAGCCTCATATGAGCGGAGATTCGTCGTCTCTCGATGAGACCGAGTTTTTCAACAGAATCGGTCGACTCTCGCCGGTCGACACTTCATCGACGTGATGCTACTCCAACGACTCGGACGATAACTACTCGAGTCGTTCGCCGACAGCGAAACGCCGAACGGCGGGAGTCGCGCGCGAATCGAGACGCCGACCTCGCGTCAAGTCAACCGGTGAGGTCGAGCGCTCTTTCCCCCGTAGTGCCTATCGCACCTGTGGCGGGTTTTGATGAACGTGCTAGCCAATTCGCTGTTGCTTTTGCTCGCTGCATACGCCGTACTCGGCTCGATTTCTCCTAGGACGGTAATGGGATCTCGCGCTCATCCAGGGAGGGATTCTTGGATTACCGGCGGCGCTCTCTACAAGACGCCCCGTCGGACGCGATTGACGTGCGCCTGTCTATTGGCGGAGGAGTGCTTGGATCCGGCCGTGATGCATCCGATGTGGCGTCCGGCCGGACTCCCAGAGCCGCCAGGTGTCCTCGTCCACGCCGATCGATTTGGCGGCCTTGCGGACCTTCCACCCCTTGCTCCGGCGAATCGCCTGGAGACGTTCGCCAAGGGTCACCGGTGGCGCGTGTGGGTCATATCCGAGGAAGGCCAGCACGGCAGGATACGAGCGCATGGGGATCTCCCGATAGCCCTTCTCCAAGTTCTTCACGGTGGCTTCGCACACGCGCCCAAGAGTTCCGCGGCTTGCCTCTGAAATAGACCACGCTCGAGACGCCTGAGTCTGATGTGGTCGCCGACCGTGACGAGCGGAGACACAAGTGTTCTCGCGGCTTTCAGCGTCACGCGCAGCCCTGGTAAGAAGGCAACGCGACCATGTCCGTGCGGCTATCGCGGCGACGGCACGGATCGGTGCAAATGCACGCCCGCGAAGCTCGAGCAATACCGCAACCGGGTATCCGGCCCATTGCTCGATCGCTTTGACATGCACATCGAGGTGCCTCGCGTTTCCTTCGCCGGCATCGCAGAGCCATCGGCGACTATCGAGTCCGCACGGGTGCGAGAAACCGTGACTGCGGCACGAGCTGTGCAACTCGAACGCAGTGGACGGTTGAACGCGCGGCTCGACGCGCGCGGGCTGTGGCGGGTCGTGAAACTTGGGTCCGAGGAGCGTGAACTGTTGAAGCGAGCGGCGGATCGGTGGCAGTTAAGTGCACGTGGCTCGCTGCGCGTGTTGAAAGCGCGCGCACGGTCGCGGATCTCGCTGCTAGCGCACACGTGACGGCCGAGCATGTGGCCGAGGCGTTGCAGCTTCGCTGTCGTGATCGCTCGTGAACCCTCTGCGCCCGGGTGCTGCGCCGAGGTGGTCACGTAGCGATGAACGCGCTAAGGCGCTTGGCCAGTGCGTGTCCCTACGGCGCGGTCGGCCTCGTGCGCCGCTGGCGATGCCGCCCTTTCACCGGCCGGGAGGTTTAACTCCCGCATCAGCCCCTGTTTGATTTGGGCCACCGAACTCTGGGGACGCAGTTCGTCCGGGCCGAACCGATTCAACAGGTCCAGCGCGTCTCGTTTACGGCCCAGTCGGTACAGCAACAACGCATATCGGTTATACGCCGCCACGCCGTCCGGGAGCTTGTCCCGCAACTTGATTGCTTGCTGGTACACACTCTCGGCGACTCGATCGTCACCAAATCGTTCCAGCGCCGCCCCATACTCGACGTGGGCGAAGTATCGGTCGGGTTCCTCGACACACTCGCGCATGCATCTTTGAAAAAGCGCGTCGAGCCGCGGACGGTCCCCCGACTGACACGCGTGCTCCGCAAGGTCCATGGCAAACTTGAAGAACCCCGGTCGGCCCTGGTTCATCAACCGCTCGGTCGTTGCAGCTTCCTCAGCCAGGGCTTGTCGCGCAACGTCCGATCCGGCCGCGGGATCAGCGCACGGCTGAGGTTGCGCGAAGAAGGGCTGCGCAAAGGCTGGCGAGGCACCGACTAGTTGGACGACGTGCGCAGACGCCAGGAGCAGCAACGAACCTACTCGACAACCCATGCGCCGGGCCCCCTTTATTCGGTCCCGCACATTACGCGTCAGCGTCTATCCTCACGGCACGACTCGAATGGGGATCGTAATCCGCAGCTCCGGCCCGCACAGCACCTGGACGATTACGCCACCCTTGCCCGGCCGTACGCCGGTGATCGAAAAGTACAGCTCCTGATCGTTCTGGAAATCCAATACGCCCGCTTCGTAAGTGATGGACACCGTGAACGGCGTCTTCGGGATCACTCGCCCCGAACTGTCCATGGCCTGCACGATAAGCGTCGGTAGCAGGAACTCGCGCCCTACGCGCACTACGATTTCACGCGGCGAAGCCTCCAGGCGCGTCGGTAGCGTCTCCAGCTCTTCGCAGTCCCGGCTGCTCGTCGTGAACATCCGATGCGCAAGCCGCAAAGGGGTTTCCGCGTCTGGCGAGCTGTACCCCTCGGCGAAAGTGCCGCCCTGTAGCGGTGCGGGCTTCTCCTGCGCGGCGGTGGTCAACGTCGCCAAGAGGAAGCCAATGCCGACTGCTGTTGACCTAAACATCGCTAGTGCACCAACCCTGCTCGGTCGAAGGAATAGCCCTTGGTTCGTTCAGTTGCCAGGATAGCCACCACCCGACATCGAAATTCAGACCCCAGAACCTCACCGAACTCACGACTATCAACCGAACCGTCCCGATTGTCGCCCAACAAGAAATAGCTCGAAAGGGCTTGTTCACCGACATCCTTAAGCGACTCTCCATAGGCCTCCAGGATTCTGAAAGTCCTGGTGGCCAGATTTTGTTCAAACACTTGATCCATCGGGTCCTCAATGGGGAGTTTCGCCACGAAGACCTTGGCTGATGTTTGACCATTGACCGTCAAAACCTTGCGGACATAGCTCAAGGTGTCGGCTGGGACGCCGACAATCCGTTTGACACCGAACCCCTCCCCGGGTGTTCGAAAAACGACGACGTCTCCGCGGCCTCGTTCCAGCCCGCGGACGCAGAGCACAATATCGCCGGGTACGAGGGTCGGACGCATCGAATCTGTCGGAACGATGTACAAGTCCACCACAAAGGCAGCCGCGACAATAATGCATATCGGCACCGCCCCAAGCGCGATGAATAGCCGCCGTGTCGGACTGACGGACAACGAGCTGTTCACCCAGCGCCACGAGCCCAGAAGAAGTTGTCTCCGTTATACGTCGGGCTAGGAGCAACCGGACAGCTCGTCGGAACCGTATATGGGAAGTCGCCACCGACGTTCCCTATGGGCTTCTTGCAGTTCGTGTACCCGGGGTCAGGCGTGGCGCAGTAGTTACTGCCGCGCCACTCCTGGGCGCCCCGCGGGTTGCCAGACCAAGTGTCATACACGGTGATCCACTGAGGATACACGATCGAAGGATCCCACGGATCTTGGACCCAAATCCACTCGCTGCTGGGCCACGCGGTGAACGGGTCTTGGGGATTGGGGTCGGACACCATTCCATTGACCACCTGCACAACGAGGTCGAGTTGTCCGTAGAGCCACAGGGTGAGGATGTCCTTGTGAATGTCTACCATCTGGGATTGAGACTCACCTGGATAGACCGTTCCGCCATGAACAACGCAGCTCCATGCCTTATTGGTGGCAGCTGCCCAAGGCTGCGGCCCGTCTGGCGTTAGCAGTCGACAAGTGGTTGTGTATGTCCCGCCCTGCGCACCGTAGTAAGTACCGCACGGGGACATGTTCTGCGTTGCGCGGTTTCTAATCGCCCACGCCACTTCGTACTGAGCGGTGGGGGGCTCGGTGTGGGCTTCGTTCCAGACAACCTCAGCCGTGTTCACAACCATCTTCGAATAGTAGATAACACCGGCCGGCGTGATCATCGGGACCCAGAGGTCTCCGAGGATATATGTGCGGGAATCGTCAGCCGTGTTGTTGTGTGACCAAGGTGGCGGTCCGGCCTGCGCTGCGGCCACCGGCAAGCCGATTCTGTTGATGGGCTGAGATGCCACTTGGGCCGAAAGCTTCGGAATCGGGCCCAGACCGGAGGCTGGGTTCAGCGACTGTCGCATCTCGTCCATTTCTCTGTCGACTTCCGTCGTGTCCGCACCCAGTGAGTGCATGAGCGCCTGCCGAAACAGCGCAAGGGACAGATGGTGTTGCCTGTTGGTTGGGCCAAACTCGTCGAGCACCCTGAGCGCCTCTGGCGATCTCGCGGTTTCGCGCAAGTGCCACGCGTACACCATTCGCGCAGCGAACCCGTCCTCAAGATCAGGACGCATTTGGACGGCCTCAAGAAGATGCTGGTCGGCTTGGCTGTTGTCGTCAAACTTGGCCAAGGCACGACCGTAGTCGAGAAGCGCAAAGTATCGGTACCGTTCGTCGGAGCGGGCCTGGAGCAGGCGCGCGAAGGTCGAGTCAAGAACCGAGCGATCACGCAACCCATACGCAAGTTCCGCGACCTTATCGCTGTACCTGATTCGCCCATCGGCAAGTGCGATATCCGCGGCCGAGACGAAGGAAGACAGCGCTTCTCGCTGCAACGGTAAGCGCTCCGGTTCTGTCAACGGTCCGTTCGACGTGTAGTCCGACAGGGCCTGGCCGAGGCGTGCGAGAGCCTCTTGCTTTTCTTTGGCGCCTTCGCTCGTCTGTCGACGTGGTTGCGCGGCGTTTGCACGGAGACTCTCCAGAAAGTCCTTCGCTGTTTGGGGCGATTCAAACAGCTCAAGGAGGTTGACTCCTCTGGCCGGACCATCACTCAAACCATCGGCTTGCTGCGCGTTTGCCAGCCCGGCAGAAAGCGCGAGGACAACGCTGCTTGTGATCAGCCAACACCGTTTCTGCACGTCTTGTTTCTCCCGTTTCGGTTGAGAAAGTCGTCTATCGACTCCGCCTCAGACGAACGTGGTATCTGTTACGAAACGCCGACAGTCGCGCCCGACTGTTGATTCAACAGTTAATCGGTCGGGGGCATGAAGCGAACCTTCAAAGCGGCGTTGTTTGATCCTATAGGATCCGTGGCCGCGCGTTGTCGTCGTTCTGGTGTTTCTCTCGGCGTTTGGTGTGTTTCCTAAACCCTTTGCCGCCCGATAGTCGGTGGGACACATTCCGGTCATTTTGCAGAAAACACGCTCAAACGTTGTCACGCTGCCGTATCCAACCGTATCGGCGAGCTGTCTGTCAAGTAGATGACAGAACTTCTCATATTGGAGATGGTTAGCGACTCTCCAAGTTCTCGTCGGTCGGGGCGAGGGGGCGGCGCCGACGGCCGGGCTTGGGGCGCGCGCACCGCCGCAGGGGTTGTTGTTCTGATTCGGCTGATTCTGGACGGGCTCGTGTTGTTGGGCGCGAGCGGCGGGCAGTGCTGCGCGCGGCGAGGCGGGAGGCAGTCAGCGGCAGCGTCAACGAGTTGAAACCCGACCGTGATCCGAGGTGTGACGCCGGCTCGCCGTCGCGATCAGCCGGCGGCTTTGACAGAATGGCTCTTACGCGCACCGCCGCCGATGCAGAAGGGGTGCTTCGAAATTCCTATCCGCATCCGCAGACGCCAGAATTTCCCAACTGACGACCTACGCTCGAAGAGTTGGGACGAGTTTGCGACGTCTCACGCACCGCGCCTCGACTTTGTTTTTGCCGTTTGCGACAAAGCCGGTAGCCCGGATTTCTCACGGTAGTTGATGCATCGGTCCTGTGAGTGAGTGAAACTTGTTTTGCGAAGAACGAGTTAACACCCACCCACAGGAGGAACCGATGCCGACACAGTGTAACGCCGAACAGTTTGAGTTTTCATGTGTTGAGCGCCGCCGGGTAGTGGCGGCTTTTGACGGCGGAACGGTCAGCTCCGATGCCGGAGCACTGCTGCTCAGACGCACCGATGAAGCGATCGGTTTGATCGATCGGTTGGCGAGCTGTTTCGTCGATGAGCGCAGAACCGACCTGCTCGAACACAGCGACGGATCGGTCTGGCCGGCACCGAACTGGCTCGGGCGTGTGCCAACACCATTCGGTTGAAGCTCTTGAAGATCGGCGCAGTCGTCAAAGTGAGCGTGCGACGCGTGACATTGGCCATGAGCGAGAGCTGCCCGAATCAGCGGGAGTTCGCCGCCGCCTGTCATCAGTTGGCCGCCGCGGCGCGGTAACCGCCGCCCCCACGAACCAGCAAGCACCACCTCGCAATCGCTGAACCACGTTCCGCGCAACGTGGCGCATCGGTCTTTCCGAAATCTCGTCCATCGCGCCCAATCAACCCGCGGCGGCGCCTCGACCCGTTACCTCACCGGGCCAGCCGGCTCGTCAGCCGGCAACCTGGGGGCATGTGAGAAATCCCGGCTAGCGAAGTGTGTCCGATCTGGCCGGGCCAACCGATGACCGCGCATTGAGGCATGCCTGACCCTGCCGCGGTGGAAGGCACGGAGGCTGAGCGGCACCTCGCATTCGCCGACACATTGCGCGTGTTGAATAACCGAATCAGTACGTTCGTGAACCTGCCGATAAAGTCGCTAGATCGGCTGAGCCTACAAAAGCGAATCGAAGAGATCGGACGGGCCTTCCCCGCCAGCGCCTGAGGAGACAGAAGCACCGAAGTGGCCTCGCGACTGCAACGCTTGGAGGCGCGCTAAAGCTCTGTGCGCCGCATTCTCTCCGCAATGTGGTCGGCTTGCCGAATCGCGAGCGCAACGATCGTGAGCGTCGGGTTGGCCGCCCCGCTCGACGAGAAAGCGCTGCCGTCGGAGACGAAGAGATTCGGGATGTCATGCGTCTGTCCATAGCGATTCGTGACGCCGTCGTCCGGCCTCGCGCTCATGCGCGCAACTCCCATGTTGTGGCACGCGGGCCCCACACCTCTGGTCGCACGAGTGTCGGTGCCGCCGATCGACTCGAATACCGCGGTCGTTTGCTGAATCGCATGGCGCTGCAAAGCGTCGCTGTTCCGATGCATGGAGTACTCGAGCACGGGCACCGGTAGCCCGTATCGATCCCGCTCGGTGGGATGCAACGAGATGCGATTCGCCGCCTGCGGCGGATCCTCGCCGGTGATGAACACGCCCGCTAGGCGGTTGAAAGCCTCGAGATAGTCGCCCACGGGCTTCCCCCATCCACCGACTGTTCCGGCGACGCTCTCGGGATAATCCCCTGCCGTTTCGATGAAATAGCCCCCGGCGAAACCGCGCTCGGGCTTGTGGTATTGCTCGTCCATGATGAGACCCGATTGACGCGTCCCTTTGTGGAAGTTCACGGCTCCGGGCATCACGGAGTAGATGATGCTCGTAACGTGGCGCATGTAATTTCGCCCGACGTGACCAGACGAGTTGCCCAAGCCGCCCGGAAACAGGCTCGACGCCGAGCTCAGCAAGAGGCGTGTGGTCTCGACGACGTTGCCGGCGACGGCGACCGCCCGCGCCTTCTGCTCGTGCGTCTCGCCTCGTTCATCGACGTAGACGACGCTCGTTGCTCTACCGGCGGCGTCGTGCGCGATCTTCTGCGCCATCGCATTCGTGCGCAGCTCGAAGTGATCGGTCGCCTCGGCTTTCGGAATTTCCGTGTAGAGCGTCGACCACTTCGCGCCGATCTTGCAGCCCTCGTGGCAGAAACCGATCTGCAGACAACCGGGCCGTCCGTCGCGGGCAACCGAGTTGATGGCCGTGCGCGCCGAGGTTATCTCGCGGTAGCCGACCTTGCGGCCGCCGGCGGCGAGCACTTTGTAGCAGCTCGTCTCGAACGACGGCGGAATTCCGTGCGTGCCCGTCACGCCCATCTTGTCCTCGGCCTTGTCGTAGTACGGCGCGAGCTCCTCGAGCGTCAGCGGCCAGTCGATGAGCGTCGTATCGTCGAGCGCGCCATACGTCGTCCGCGCCTTGAGTTCGTGCGCCTGAATCCGCGGCGTGATGGCGGACCAGCGCATGGTCGTGCCGCCCACGGTCTTGCAAAGCCACACGGGCGCGCCGACGCGCGGATCGTTCCAGCCCATACGCTCGCCCATGAGCGCGGGATCGTTCTCGACGTCGGCCAGCGTCAGGCGCGAGCCAGCTTCGAGGCAAACGACGTCGATTCCTTCTTGCGCGAGCTCGTTCGCCAACGTCGCGCCGCCGGCGCCCGATCCGATGACGACGACAGGTGAAGCATCGTTTAGCTCGTAGCGGCGCGCCATTACTTGACCTCCGCGAGCCAGTCGCCGACTTCGCCGGCGCCGCGATTCAAGTAGCCGCCCTGCGCGTACGAGGGGCCGGCGTAACCGAGGTGCTCCCAGACGGCCGGATGGTTGTAGAAGCGAGACCGGACCGTGGCGTGGATTGGGTTGAAGAAAGCGGTGCGCTCGACGGCGTGCAGAGCAGCGACCTGCGAGGCTTCGTCGCGCTCTACGAACGTGCCTCCCTGGCCGTCGAGCGCGACCTCGGCCTGCCGCAGCGTTTCCGCAAACGACGCGTCGGCGGCGGCCGACGCCCACGCTTGATCGAGCACGTCAGCATAAACGTCGTCCCCGATCGCGTTGTGCGGGAAGAGCAGACGCGCCATGCGCACCATGGTTTCTTTCGTGCTCGAATCGAGCGGGCCTTGAGCCCAGGCTCTGCCGATCCGCAGGCCAGCCGGACCAAAGGCGCCGCTTCCGGCTCCAGCTAACGTGATGGCGGCGACGAGAAATCGACGGCGGTCGAGGTCTGCGCTGCGCATGCTCCCTCCGCGGTTGTTGTCGTTTGCGGATGACTCTAACAGCCCGACAGTTGGACTGCACGACCCGCAAGCAACTCGTGTGGTCGGGGTCGACGTCAGCGCCTTTCTCATAAGTTCGTCCGTCGTTAACTCATCGAGAAAGTATCAAAAGCGAACGCGAATCTCCTTCTGAAGTTATGCGGTCACTGCTCGGTAGTCGTCCAAATGGGGTTGGGGCGCGAAAGGATAGGCCCAATCCCTGGGGGCGATCCACACCGAGCTGTAGTCCCCCGTATCGCCGTCGAAGTCGGTGGCGGGTTTTTGGTGAGGGCCCGAGTCCGACCCTTGCACACTCGCCAGAACGGCCCGGAAGACTTCGTCGCCGAATGCAGCGTCCCCGTTGCCATCGAATAGCTCGCTCGCCTTCTTCCTGAAGGCCTCCACCTCCTGGTCCGTCAGCGATTCCCGTCCCTCGAGCTCTTTCGGCCGTTCGAGCGGAGTGGCAGTGTTGTTCGCCCAAACTCCTTGAAGGTCCGGTTGGCCATCGATCGTTCGGGGCAGTGTCCAGGCAGCTGCTGCGGCCGCGGCGGCCAGCGGCTGCGCTACGACCGTTCCCTGCAGCAATAGAGAGAGCCCCAGCGCCGAAGAAACCTGGGATTCGACCCCTCTCTAGACCGCACGCTCAACGTTGCTGGTTCGGGGTCTGCAGCGCGTTGAAGCGCGTTCCGTCGGGCAGGATGATCGCTTTCAGAAACCAGGCGTTCGGATTGTCGTGGCGCGGGGCGCCGATGGCCGTGATCGTCTGCCCGGGTTCGATCATTGACGGCCGGAGGCCCAACCGCGCCAGCATATTGGCCGGTGCGCCCTCGACGAAGTTGATCGTCTGTTGCTCGCCTTTGTCGTTCGTGACCGTCAGCGTCATGGCCATGTGCGGATTGCGCAACTTGACCGTCTCGATCACGCCGTTGAATTCGACGTTTTGCTGCATGTCGTAGATTGCGAAGGAGTGATGCGCGAAGGCTGGCGCTCCGGCACCGGCGATTAGGGCGCCGAGCAAGCAAAGGGCTATACGTGTCATGAGCTGTGTTCCTCCCCCATCCCCACCAGTGTATCGCGGGGTTCGCGCCCGCGCCCAGCCGTAGGCAGCTCGCGTTGCCGAGGGTATCGTAAGCCACGAGTGAGCGACCGGGGGGCGCGAATGAATCTCGATAAGTGGGTGCTGTGTGCTGTCGCGGCTCTGGCCGCAGGTTCTCTGCCAGCGTCGGCTGCGCCTTCCGTCTACCCGACGGGCGTGACGATCTACGATCCGGCTCGCACGTGGAGCGGCTATACGGTGCTCTCGCCGCTCGCCACACCGGCGGTGCTCGTCATCGACATGAATGGCAACGTCGTCAAGCGCTGGGACGACTACAACAACGGCGCCGGCGGTCCGGCCCGCGTGCTCCCGGGCGGCGGGGTCATTGCCGCGAGCGGCGCACGCCCCCCGCATCAGGAATCCCTGGAGCTCGTGCAACGCGACTTTGCCGGCGACATCGTTTGGAAGTTCAACGGCAACGAGGAAATCGCGCTCCGTGACGGTGGCACGACCTCGTCGGCGCGGCAGCATCACGATTGGCAGCGTGAGGATTTTCCGGCCGGCTACTACTCGCCCGACGCTACGCCGGCAACGACGGGCAGCAACACGTTGATTCTGACGCACACGAACCACGTCGTGCCGGCCGTGGCCGATGTCATGCTCGAGGACGACCGGCTCATCGAGGTCTCGCCGGACGGGAGGATCGTCTGGCAGTGGGTCGCAAGTGCGCACATCGACGAGCTCGGCTTCGCCGCCGACGCACGCGCAGCGATCAAGGCGGCGGCAGACACGAACGCGGCGCGCCAATCCTACGACTGGCTGCACGTGAACTCGGCCACCTATGTGGGACCGAACCGTTGGTTCGACGCGGGGGATGAGCGCTTCGCGCCGAACAACGTCATCATCAGCAGCCGTCAGGCCAGCCTGCTCGCGATCGTCGGCCGTGACGGCAAAGTCGTTTGGCGCTTGGGGCCGGACTTCAGCGCGTCGGCGGAGCTGCGCAAGATTCGTCAGATCATCGGTCAGCACCACGCCCATTTGATTCCGAAGGGCCTGCCCGGCGCAGGCCACGTGCTCGTGTTCGATAACGGCGGGTCGAGCGGCTACGGTTTCGCCGGTCCCATCGCGCCGGACGGCGTCGGCGCGTTCGCGCGTGCCACGTCGAGAGTGCTCGAGATCAACCCCATCACGCTCGAGCTCGTTTGGTCATATGCGGCGCCGCGCTTCTTCAGCACCAACATCAGCAGCGCGCAACGCTTGCCGAACGGCAATACGCTGATCACGGAAGGCGCCGGTGGGCGCGTGTTCGAAGTGACGAGTGACGGCGCGATCGTCTGGGAGTACATGAATCCGCTGTTCGCAGGGCCGCGACAGTCGAACGACGTCTACAGAGCCTACCGTTTGCCGTATGGCTGGATACCGCAGCTCACGCCGCCCGGCGAAAACGCCGTCACGCCGCCGGCTCTCGGCGACTTCGCCGTACCCTAGCGGCTGCTTCGCGCGCGGGTCCGCCCTCGCAGCCGCAATCCAGACATGATGGTGCGGTCCCTTGCCCGCGCGGTGCGGGTGCACGACGTGCTCGCGCACGTCGAAACCGGCTTGCTGCAACTATGGAAGCGCAGCGAGCGCCGATTTCGGCTCGTTGCGCCTCAACGGTGAGCGCAACGCAGTGCCGGTCGAGAACGCGCGTGAGTCGATAGAGTTTTTCGCGACGTTCTCGCCAGACGGCCGTTGGATCGCGTACGCGTCGAACGAGTCGGGACGCTTCGAGGTTGATGTGCGGTCGTACCCGGAGCGCGCAGGGAAGTGGCAAGCGTCGACGACGGGCGGCAACTATCCGCGTTGGTCGCGGGACGGCAGCGAGTCTTCTACGTTGCCGAAGACGGCACGCTCATGACCGTTGCAGTCGAACGCGACGCGGTTTTTCCGCTCGTTCGCCCCGCGCGCTGTTCAAGGCCGACAGTATCTTCGGGGGGCACCCAGGCGCACCGGGGGTCGACCCGAGGCCCAAGAGCTGTACTTGGAGGTGCTGCTTGTACGCGAAGACTCATTTTCGATGGGTGTATCGGCCGATCGTCTACAGCTGATGCAGGATTTGCTGGATCAGGCCATCACGCCGGATCCGGATTTCGCAGCCGCGTATGCGGAAAGGGCCGTCATACATCAGGCTTGGTTCTACACCAACAGAAAACCAGTCGCATCGGAACTGCAACTGGCCGAAGCAGATCTCGCGACCGGGAGGCGACTTGCGCCGGACAACGCCAAGGTCCTGGGTGCAGGAGGCGTCTATCTCACCTTGATCGAACACGACTACGAAAAAGCCATTGCTGCCTTCGACGCAGCAACGGCTCGAGGGTTGAGTGATTCGATCTGGCTTTTGGTGTACTCAATGGGCATTGACACGCAGCGGTGACCGCGAGGGGGCCGGCGCGGTGTTGCAGAAAGCCCTGGCTCTCGATCACAGCAACGCCATCCTGCAGGCCAACTACATCCATCACTTGCTGCGAGGTAATCAACAGGAACGAGCCTGGGACCAGCTCGACTTCTACCAGCAACAGAATCCCGCGGCGACGACGTTTCAGCGCCTGCGAGCTGAAATGCTATTCCTGGTTGCCGCTAACGCGAAACCTTGGCGAGAACAGACGGCAGGAACGGGCTATCAGCACGGCGTCGTAACGGCCACCAACGCTGACGACATTGCGCTCTATCAGCGCTTCTACTGGTCCCGACTAGACGGTGAATATGGCGACATGCTTAGCGTGCTCGACGCTTATCCACGAAACGAGGTCCGAAGCATCGTTCCGGCCAGTGGGCTGCATCCGCTCGCGCACTATGAAGGGTGGTTGCACCTGTTAGAGGGCGACCTGCGAGCAGCGGGACGCGACGGCGCTGACATTGAAGACTTTCTGGGCCACGAATAAGACCCTCCCCCAACATCAGTCCTTCCACCGCTTGCTTGCCGCTGAAGCAGCTCTGTTCAGTGGAGATTCCCACCGGCGGGAGCAGGGAGAGCAGGACGCGCCAGCCTCGCCGCTGGGGCCGCGGGCGCCGCTGCTCTGATTCTCGAGATCGTCGAGGTGTTCGTGCTCTTCGCTACGGGCGTGAAGGGGACTGCTGCGCGCGCTGCGGCCGGGAACCAGCATCGGCCGGGCGGGAACCATAAAAATGGTGGCGTAACAGGCGCTGTCGGGGCTCGGGGTGGAGGGATTCTGGTCGGGCCTACCGCCGTTCATCCTCCGGCGCTACACTCCGCTTTAACAGAAGCACGCTCTATACGCCTTAGCCGCAGTGCTGGATCAGTGTGCGGCGCTTGTAGGTCAGTGTCTGCAGACTACGATCTCGACGGCTGGCGCAACGAAACGTGGCGCTTAAGGAAAAACAACAATGAATCGACGTCGTTTTGCGCAGCTCTCGCTCGCAGCCGCTGTCGCGGCGGGGCTACCGGCCTCGCGCGCCTTCGCTGCCATTCTTAGCCCATCGATGAAAGTGGACGCGGACGTCGATGCCGTCACCGGCGACGGCGCGAGCGTCACGCTCGCGAGAACCGCCGTGCAGGAGCTCGGCGAGAGCCTACGCGGCAACCTGCTGCTGCCCGGACACGCGGTCTATGAAGAAGCACGGCGCGTGCTGAACGCCTCGATCGACAGGCGGCCGGCGCTCATCGTGCAGCCTAGAGGTGTCGCGGACGTGAAGCGCGCCGTCGATTTCGCGCGCGAGTCGAACCTACTCGTCGCCGTGAAATGCGGCGGCCACAGCTTCTCCGGAAAATCCACCTGCGACGGTGGAATGATGATCGACCTGAGCCTGTTGCGCAGCGTGCGCGTCGACCCGAGCGCACGGATCGCTCAGGTGTCGGGCGGCTCGCTGCTCGGCGACATGGATCACGACACGATGGCGTTTGGTCTCGTGACGACGGCCGGGACGGTGTCGCATACCGGCGTCGGCGGGCTCACGCTCGGGGGCGGCTTCGGCCGGGTCGCTCGGCGCTTCGGTCTCGCGCTCGACAACGTTCGCGCCGTCGACATCGTCACTGCGGACGGGATGCTCCGCCGCGCGAGCGCGACGGAGAACGCCGATCTCTTTTGGGGAGTTCGCGGCAGCGGCGGCAATCTCGGCGTCGTGACGTCGTTCGACTTTCAACTGCACCCGATGGACCGTCAGGTGATCGGCGGCACGATCGGGTTTCCGCTGAGCCAGGCGCGGCAGATCTTGAGCTTCTACGCCGACTACGGCGCCGATGCGCCCGACGAGCTCTACATGGACGCAGGCTTGAGCGGCGGCGCCGGCGGCGACAGCGCGTGGCTGCAGATCTGCTACAGCGGTCCGAAGAGCGAGGCCGACGGGATCCTGCGCACGATCCGCAGCGCCGGCACGCCGATCTTCGATGGGATCGCGCCCATCGACTACGTCGCCCTGCAGAAATCGGGCGACGTCACCGATCCCCGCGCCCGCGGCTCGTACACGAAGAGCGGCTTCATCGCGGAGCTCACCGCGGGCATGATCGACACAATCATCGATGGCTTCGAGAGCGATCCGGTGCGCTCGACGAACCTCTACTTCCAGCACGGCGGCGGTGCGATCGCGCGCGTGGCGTCGGACGCGACCGCATTCCCGCACCGGCATGGGCTCTTCAATGCGTTGGTGCTCATCGATTGGCCGACGGCCGACGATCCGAACCCTCACATCGCCTGGGCGAGACGGTATTGGGCGACGCTCGAAGGCTTCACGCGCGGGTTCTATATCAATGAGATCGGCGACGAGGCGAAAGCTGTCGTCGACGAGAACTACATGGGCAACTACAGTCGATTGCTCGCGCTCAAGAACCGCTACGACCCGAGCAATCTGTTCCGGCTGAACGCGAACATCGTGCCGACCGCGTAACGTCGCTATGAGACTTCTGGCCCTCGTACGTGCGGTGGGCTCGGCGCCGGCGCTCGGCCAAGCAACCGCCGATGCACCGCCGCGACCCGCCGTGCGCCAAGAAGCCCCGCTCCTCGTCCTCTCGCCCAAAGCCGCGTCCGGCGAGTGGACGGGCGGGCACCGGCCGCATACCAAACTCAGCGACGTGCTCGCGCGCCCAATATCAGCGGCGCGCAACGACTGCCGAACGGCAACACGCTGATCACGGAAGGCGCCGGTGGGCGCGTGTTCGAAGTGACCGCGCCGCCGAGCGAAAAAGCCGTCACGCCACCGGCGCTCGGCGACTTCGCCGTGCCCTAAGCGGGAACGGCTCAACGTTATCGCGCCCGAAAACGCGCCACCCAGATGTGATGCCGCGGGCCCTTGCCGGCGCGGTGCGGGCGCACCACGTGCTCGGACACGTCGAAGCCGGCTTGCCGCAAACGTATGCTGAAAATGCGATCCGAACTGGACGACCAAACTGCGAGCACGCCTTGCGGGCGTAGCGCGTTGGCGATGACTCGGAGTCCAGCGGCGTTATATAGCCATTCGTTCTCGCGGCGGACCATGGCTTCGGGCCCGTTGTCCACGTCGAGCAAGATGGCGTCGAAGCCAGCCAGCTCGCGCCGAATCAGATCGCTTACGTCACCAACGTAGACGCGGGTGCGCGGATCGGCGAGCGGATGGCCGGCCAGCGCACCGAGCAACGTGCGGTTCCAATCCACGACCTCGGGCACGAGCTCCGCGACGACCACGTCGGCCTCGGGGCCGAGCGCCGTCAGTGCTGCAGCCAACGTGAAACCCATGCCGAGCCCACCGATCAGCAACCGCGGTTTGACGTTGCCGGCGAGTCGCTCGATCGCCAGGTCGGCAAGGGCCTTCTCCGACCCGTGCATACGGCTGTTCATGAGATCGCCGCGCCCCGGAATCCTGATCGAGAACAGCTCGCCCGCTTGATACAGCCGCAGCTCTGTTTTCGTGTCGGGTATCCGAGCGGTGCCGAGTAGGATGCGGGGAATCATCGGAGGGTCTTGCTGCAGTTCCGCGGACCGATTGCAATGAGCGCACGGAGTGTCGCACGCTGGACGCTCGAGCACAGCCCCTTACACAACGCGCATTGCTGCGAGGTCCACGGATGCTGCCAAGAATTCTCGTCGTGCTCGCCTTTTTCGGTAACGCGGCAATGGCCCAAGACGGCCGGCCAACGACGCTTGCTGCGCCGACGTTGCAGGCGGGATTTGCTGTCACGCTCTTCGCTTCGGGGCTCGCCACGCCGCGCCATATCGTCGTTCGCGACAATGGCGACGTGTTCGTCACGCTGCGCTCGGGCGAAGCCAAGATTCGCCCCAGCGATGAGCCCGGCGGCATCACGGCGCTGCGCGATACGAATGCCGATGGCATTGCCGACGTTTCGCGAACCTTCGGCCCGCCTGATATCGACACCGGTCTCGGGCTCTACGACGACAAGCTCTATTACTCCTCGACCACGACGATTTACGCCGTACGGCTTGGCGCCGACTTAGTCCCCACGGCTGCACCCGAGATCGTCGTCGCCGAGATGCCCGAGTCGGGCAGTGGTCACCGGACGAAGCCGATCACCTTCGATGACGCCGGGCACCTCATCACGCAGGTCGGCTCGCCGTCGAACGCCTGTCAACAAGACCCTGGCACGCCGGGATCGCCGGGACTCATGCCATGCACGTTGCTCGAGGCGCACGGTGGCGTATTTCGTTTCAAGGCCACGGCACGCAACCAAGTCCACGCGCGCGACGGCGAGCGCTACTCCACGGGGCACCGCAACGTCGTCGCGCTCGACTGGAATGCCGCGGCCGGTGCGCTCTATGTGCTCATGCATGGCCGGGATGGCCTCCATCAGCTCTGGCCCGAGCGCTACTCGATGGAAGACGATCGCGAGACGCCGGCCGAGGAGTTTCACCGACTCGACGCGGGCGACAATCTCGGTTGGCCGTATACGTATTACGATGCGCGGCGTCGGCAGCGCATGGTCATGCCCGAATACGGCGGCACAGGACAAACGCCGGCGGAGCCCGGTCGCTATCAAGATCCACTCATCGCGTTCCCGGCGCACTGGGCGCCGAACGATCTCGTCTTTTATACGGGCACGCAGTTCCCGGTGCGCTATCGCAACGGCGCGTTCATCGCCTTTCACGGCGGCTCGACGCCGCGGCGAGGGAACGCCGTCGTGTTCGTGCCAATGAACGCGGCCGGCCAAGTCGTGGCCGATTGGGAAGTTTTCGCCGGCGACTTCGAGCGCGTGCTGACCGGCGCGAACATCTCCGGGCGGCCGAGCGGTTTGGCGATCGGCCCCGACGGGTCGCTCTACATCGGCGACGACGCCGGCGGGCGAATCTTCAAGGTGACGTATTCGGGCCAGTGACCGTGTATTTTATTCCGGACGCGTCAACAGCTCGAGCAAATGCCCGGCCGGGTCGCGGAAGTAAACGCCACGCCCGCCGTTCCAGGAGTTGAGGCGACCATCTTCTGCTTCACCCGGTCCGCTGCCGTAGGCCAAGCCGCGAGCGCGAACGCGCGCGAGAATCGCATCGAACTCCGCGTCGTCCACGTGGAAGGCGTAATGGTGCGAGTCGAAGTTGCTGGCGTCGTCGAAGTCGAACGTCAGGTTCTCGTTCACGCGAACCACGGCGAAGTATCCCGTCACCCCGGCGTATTCGACGCCGAAAATCTCGGCGAAGAATCGCGCCGACAGCTCCTTGTCATGCGCGGGTACGATCGTGTGGTTCAACTGGATCGTCATGGCCAATCTCCACCGAGCCGCCGATCACATCGTACGCCCGGGGGCCTAGCCGCGGCACGCTTCGCCGCAATTGCTTCGCCGTTCGGTGCGTTGTTAGTCTCGGGCTCGAGCGGGGCCGGATATCGAGGTGCAAATCATGGCTGAAGTCGTGTTGATAGTCGGAGTTGGCGCAGGCCTCAGTGCGTCACTCGCGCGGCGTTTTGCCCGCGACGGTGGGCGCATCGTCCTCGCGGCGCGCACGCCCGAAAAGTTGCAGCGGTTGGCCGCGGAGACGAAGGCGGTGGTCCTCCGCTGCGATGCGACCGTGCGGGCGGACGTCGAGGCGCTGTTCGCCGCGTGCGAGGCGGGCCCAGGTGCGCCGGACGTGGTCATCTACAACCCGAGCGGGCGCGTGCGCGGGCCGTTCGTGGAGCTCGACCCCGACGCCGTGAAGCAGGCCATCGAGGTCGCCGCGTACGGCGGCTTCCTCGTGGCACAGGCGGCGGCCAAGCGAATGCTCGTGAAAGGCGGAGGCACGATCCTGTTCACGGGTGCGTCGGCCAGCGTGAAGGGCTACCCGATGTCGGCCCCGTTCGCGATGGGTAAGTTCGCGTTGCGCGGCTTGGCGCAGAGCCTGGCGCGCGAGCTGCAGCCGCAGAACATCCACGTCGCGCATTTCGTCATCGACGGTGGCATTCGTTCGGCGGAGCGGACAGCCGCCGCCGGTCAGCCCGACTCGCTGCTCGATCCCGACGCGATCGCCGACAGCTACTTCCACGTGGCGCGCCAGGCGCGTAGCGCTTGGACGTCCGAGGTGGAGCTGCGTCCCTGGGTCGAGAGGTTCTAAAGTTGGCGCGGCGAGGCGCCGCGCCAACCTAGAACGTCCATCTCGTTACGGCATCAGTGGGCCAGGGCCAGGATCGCCTTAAGTGCCGGACTTGGTCCGCCAGCTGTCGGCGTAGGTCTCACGCGCCTCACGGGCGTATGGCGTAGGCGCAACCAGAACGCGGATTTCGGCCTGCTTGTGCGGCTCGGTCGAGGTCTTGCCCGTGGTTTGCGGCTCGCCCCAGATCAGCGTCAGCTGATCGCCGATCTGCACGTCGTCGTTCACGACGCCGAGGGCGAGCATGCAGCGCTCGTTGAACGAATAGCCATTGAACATCGACATGCCGACCATCTTGCCGTTACGCATCAGCATGTCGGAATTGGTCGAGGCGTAGTTCGGTTGCGGGAAGTCGATCCACTTGTAGGGTAGACCCTCCTCGAAAGAGGAGGCCACGACCTTGAGCAGATCGTCGCGATTCCACTCGAGCGTGACCTTCTTGCGGTTCTTCTGATCCTTCATCTTCAGAAGCGCCGGTTTGCCGATGAACTCGCTCTTCCAGCCGATGTAGAAGCCGTAGCCCAGCTCGAACGGATTGACGTAGTAATCGTCGATGTTGTTGCTGTCGAAGCTGCCGCCGATGGAGCCGACCGCTTCGTAGCTGTCGGCGCCGAGCCAGTCGCGGTATTCCTGCAGCATGCCGTCGCCGGAGTAGATGGCGGGCAACGGCGAGGGAATCCAACCCGATTCGAGCGTGTTCGTCGAGTACGCGCGGCTGCCGACTTGTGCCAAGTCCACGCCCACGTCGCGAGCCGCCTCGAGAATCGTGGACTGGATGTAGTGCTTGTCGGCATACGGCCCCCAGACCTCGAGGCCGGGAGCGCCCGCCATACCGTGGCGCAGCGCCTGGACGCGGCGCGAGCCGATCTTGATCCAGTCCACGTGGAAGAACTTGACGTCCGGAACCGGGCCGCCGTTGATCTTATCGAAAATCTTATTGGCTTCAGGGCCTTGGATCTGGAACCGGTAATGCGTGCGGTAGATCGCTCTGCCGTCCGGCCGGCTGTCGGAGCGCGGATCGTGGGTCAGGCGGACTTTCCACTTGCCGACCGCCTGCTGGAATCTGACCCAATTGGCCGTCGGGGCCCGGCCCACGAGCACGAACTTATCTTCGCGCTCCCGGAAAATGATCATGTCGCCGATGACATAGCCCGCCGGCGTGACGGGTACGAAGTGCTTGGCGCGGTTCAGATCGAAGTTGGCGAAGCTGTTGATGCCGACGTACTCGAGGAAGGCGGCCGAATCGGGGCCTTCGACGATGAGCTCGTCCATGTGATGGGTTTGGTCGAAAAGCACGGCCGACTTGCGCCAGGCCACCTGCTCGTTGCGCCAGTTCGAGAACTCCGGCGCCACGACCGGGTAGATATACATGCCGATTTTCGAGTTGCGCAACAGCTTGACGGCATTGCCATGCGCCTTGAGCACGGAGCTCAGATTACTTGCGGCCACATTTCCTCCAAAGAGACAAGACAGGGGTTACTACAGATGATCTCACATCCGCTCTGTATTCTCTCACGGTGGCGCGCGAACCGTCCCGCATCCAGAGGTGAAAACACCGAGATCGCCCTGGGTGGTAGCGGAGGTACGGCTATGGGGAAAACCGGGTCTTAGACGCGAAAAAAGCGCGCCGGGAACCGGCGGGGGGAGCCGGGCCCGGCGCTAGTAGGGGGACACGTTCTAGCGCTCGACCTCCTCGCGCGCATCCTCGACGCCCTCACGAACATCGTCGGCGGCGTCATCGATGCGGTTGCCGACGGTCTCGCCGCCGTTGCGAGCGTCCTCGATGGCTTCGTCTACTTCTTCGCCAACGCGCTCCGCAGGACCTTGGCCCTCACAGGCCCAAAGCCCAAAAAGTAGCGCCGTGGCACCGATGATCTTCAATGGTTTCATTTCAGCCTCCAGTGGTTGCTCCGGTTGGCGGACACCGCTGCGATCAGCAGTTGTGGTGCTCCGCTCGGTCCTCTTGGATCTTTTTCTGGATCTGATTGCCAGCCAGCGCGCCGGCTGCAGCGCCGGCAGCCGTCGTGATGTCGCGGTCGCCGACGTCGTTGCCGACTGCGCCGCCGACCAGGGCCCCAACGACCGTACCGGCGATCCGGTTCTTGTCGCGCGGCTCCTCCGCGCTCGGCGTGCACTCGGTCCTAGTTGCGTCGACCGGCGCGACCTGCGCCACCGCCGTGGGCTCGTCCTCTTGCAGCAGCCTGTAGCCCGCGAAAACGCTCACCGCAGTAGCGGCGGCGACGCCCAGAACGGCTCCGATCAGTAGCGATTTGTTCATCTGGTTTTGCTCCTTCCACGAAGTGATTCACACGAGTCTGGGATGGACGCTCGGACCTAGATCGTCGGCGGCCGTCGACCCGCGACCGCGAAGATCACGGCGAGCGCCAGGCCTACGACGAACAAGATCCAAGCGATTTGCGTTGCGATGCCGGCAATCCCCGCGAAGCCGAGAACGGCGGCAACGAGCGCGACGATCAGAAAAGTAGCGGCCCAGGGGATCATGTCCGTTCCTCCTCGGGAAGATCGCGCCGGCCCACGTCGGCCGGCGCCAAGCTCCCACTCCGATAAGGCTTTCCGCCTACGACGGGTCGATGACGAGGTTGTTGCGCACCGACTTCACGTCGCCGGTGTTCTTCGCGATCTGCAGGGCTAAGTCGCTCTCGGCGGCCGATCGGACTCGGCCCGACAGCGTCACGACGTCATCCTTGGTATCGACGTCGATCTTCAGGCCGCTCGTATTGGCGTTGCCGACAAGCTTGGATTTCACGACGGCTGTCGTCGTCGCGTCGTCCACCCACGAGCCGAAATCCCGGCCGCTCGTAGACTGCTGCCGCGCCGCTGCGTCGACACGGTCGGCGTCGATCGTCAGGTCGTTCTTCACTTCCACGACACCGTCGATGCCACGCGCCACCTCGGCGGCGAGGTCGCGATCGATGTCGTCTCGCACGACGCCCTGAAGATGAACCACGCCGGCGTCGACGTCGGTCGTGATCGCAAACGGGCTCAAGTGCGAATTCAGGACGAACGCCGCCTCGATCTTGCCCGTGATCCACGCGTCCTTCGTGGCGCCGATGAACGTCGACGAATCGGCCAGTGCGGCGGCGCTCGCGAGCGAGCCGGTGGCCGTTAGAACAGTGGCGATCAGGGTCCTATTCATGGCAGTCCTCCAAAACGGCTGAACTCGCCCGGGTAAGGAGCAAGTCGCGTGCCAGATCGAGGAGTGCCAAGCGGGGTGCGGGCTTCGGCTACCGACGGCGCTTGCCACGGCGAGTGAACGAGGCCGTCAATTCCAAAATTTGGAATCCGATTACAGAAACTGCGTGCGAGCTATGGAGTTTCCGGGTCGCGGTACGCGTTGAGCCGGTTGTAGAGCGTGTTGAGACTGATACCGAGCGTTTCGGCGGCGGCCTTCTTGTCGCCGGCGAAGTGCTCGAGCGTGAGCTCGATGAGCTCGCGCTCCACGTCACGAATCGAGCGTCCGGGCTCCAAGCCTTGCTGCGCCGTGACGCTGCCGAACGGGCTATCGAACTGCTTCTGCAGCTCGAGCGTGGTGCTGGCCGGATCGGTCATGATCAGCGCGCGCTGCACGACGTGCTTGAGCTCGCGCACGTTGCCGGGCCAGTGGTAGGCCTGCAAACGCTGCATCGAGTCCTCATCGAAACCACGCTCGATGGCGTCGGAGCAGAGCTCGGCGAGGAAGTGTTTGACGAGCAGCGGCACGTCGTTCGGCCGTGTGCGCAGCGGCGGCATCGAGATGGGCAGCACGCTGAGCCGAAAATACAGGTCTTGGCGCAACAGGTTCGCCGCGATGGCTTGCTGCGGATCGCGGTTGGTCGCGGCGATGACGCGCGTATCGACGGCGCTCTCCTGCTCGCTGCCCACGGGTTGCACGCTGCCGGTCTCGAGCACGCGCAGAAAGTGCGGCTGCAGCCCGATTGGCATCTCCGCGAGCTCGTCGAGAAACAACGTGCCGTTCGTGGCGCGCTCGAACGCGCCCACATGGCGGCGCACGGCGCCCGTGAAGCTACCTTTCTCATGGCCGAAGAGCTCGCTCGCGGCGAGCTCGGCGGATAGCGACCCGCAGTTCAGCGGCACGAAGCTACCCGTGCGGCCGCTGGCGCGGTGAATGGACTCGGCGACGAGCTCCTTGCCCGTGCCCGTCTCGCCGGAGATCAGCACCGGCATATCGGTGCGCGCAACGCGCTCGATCTGCTCGTAGATGGCGTGCATGGCAGCATCCTCGCCGACGATGAGGCCGAAGTGGTTGCCGCGCTCGGCCACGCGCTCGGTCTCGTCGCTGCGAAGAGACTCCACGAGCTCGCGCGCCGTGATCGGCTTGGTCAGGTAGGAGATCGCCGGGCCGCTCAGATTCTTGATGTGCGACTTGATGCCCGGATGCCCGGTGATCAAGACGATCTTGCGCAAGCCCGTGTCGGCGAGCTCATCGAGTAGCTCGAGGCCATTGCCGTCGGGCAACATAAGATCGAGCAACAGTGCGTCCGGAACGCCGGCGCGGAGTCGCGCGCGTGCGGTGCCGAGCGAGTCTGCCGTGACCACCTCGTGGCCGTTGGACTCGAGTATCTCTTTGGCGGTCTCGAGCGAGTCGAGATCGTCGTCGACCAGCAGTACGCGCGACATGGGGCCATTCTATAACGGCCTGGGCGGGTGCCGCGGTCCGTGGTTTGACGGCCTTTCGGCGCCACGGGCAGAATCGACCCACATGCAAGGCTTCTCGCGCCGTGCCCTGGTGCTGCCGGCGGCAATCGCGATCGTCGCGGCGGCCGCCGTGATCTTGCTTTGGCAAGCGCTACGCAGCGACCACGAACGGCGGGTCGCGAACGTGGCCGAGGCCACCTCTTATGCCACGCGCAGTGAGCTCGCGCGGCGCTTGATCGAGCAGTTCGAGTCGTTACAAGCGCTTGCGGAGTTCTGGGCATCGTCCGGCGACGATACTGATCGGGCCAGCGGCTCGGCGCCCTTGGAGGTCATTCGCTTCGAAGGTGTGGAAGCCGTCGCGTGGAGCGGTGACGACGGCACACGTTTTCTGGCGAACCGGATGCATCCCGTGTCGGGTCACGTGCCGTCGGTCGAGGAGTGGGCGCCGTTCGAGGCGCTCGTCGCGGCAGCACGAGCGGCGGCCGACGCGACAACGCTCGGCCCGTTCATCGACGCAGACGGTCACGCGACGTTCCGCCATTACCTGCCCATTCGACGCGCCGGGCGCCACGGCGTTCTCGTGGCCGTCATCGACGCTCATGCATTACTCGCGACACTGCTCGTCGACGAGGCGCTTGGCTACGCGATCCGCGTCGCCTGTTGCGACGATATCGAGCTCTATCGACGCGGGGCCGCCGAAGAGCAGCTGCCGGGGGCCTGGACCCGCGACGGCTGGATCGCGCCGGTCGCGGGGCTGCGTTGGAACGTGACACACCGGCCGACGCCCGAGCTCACGGCGGATCTTACGACCTCGGCCGTCGATTCTGTGCTCGTCGTGGGATTGGCGCTCGCATTGCTCCTCGGCGGCCTGGTCTTCGAGACGCGCCGCGCCAACGAGCGGGCTACCGCCGCGAACGCGGCGGAGCTGCGCATCCGCAAGTTCAACCGTGAGCTCGAGGAGCGAGTGGTCGCGCGGACGCAAAAGCTCGACGACGTGCTGCGCGACCTGAATACGATCAACCTGTCCGTGTCGCACGACCTGCGTTCGCCCTTGAATGCGATCAGTCTCGTGGTAGGTCTGCTGCAAGAGGCCAATCGCGACGAGGTCGCCGGCCGACGTCTCGACAAGATCGAGGCGAGCGTCAAGCGCATGACGGGCATGATGGACCGCCTCCTGGGTTACTCGCGCGCGTCGTCGTTCGCGTCGGAGCGTGAGGACGTCGATATGCGCGCGCTGGCGGAGCAAGTCGTCCGCGAGCAATCGCTCGACGCGGCGACGGTGTCGATAGGCCGCTTGCCGGCGGCACGCGTTGATCGTGTCATCACCCACATCCTGCTCAGCAACTTGGTCGCGAATGCTGCCAGGCATGGCCGCGGCGGCCGCGTGCTACGCGTCGAGATCGGCAGCATCGAGTCCGACTCCGGGTCCGCCTATTTCGTTCGCGACAACGGGCCGGGGCTCGACCCAGAGCTCGCCGCGCGCTTGTTCAAGCCGCTGCCGGAGCGGCCTCGGTCGCCGAGCTCCGGTTTAGGACTGGGCCTTGCGATCGCCGCGCGAGCGGTCGACCGACACGGGGGGCGAATCTGGGTGGAGAGCACGCCGGGGCACGGCGCGACGTTTTTCTTCACGTTACGCGCGGCGCCGCGCGACGACGACGCGGCGGACGACGCCGACCCTTGAGACCTAGGTTCGCGCGCAGCAGTCATGTCATCATCGGACCGGGGTTCGAATGCCGCAGGGCGGCGGCGCAAGGGGGGATCGATGTTCGTTCGCCGACAATTCGTGCCGCTGCGGCTCGCCGCGTTCATCGCCGCGCTCGGCGCGGTGGGCGAGCCCGTGCTCGCGCAGTCCGGTAACTGCCCCGACGTCAACGATCTGTTGCTGACCAACGGCGCCATCCACACGCTGGATGCGGCCGATCGCGTCGTCGAGTCGCTGCGTGTGCAGGACGATCGCGTCGTCGCCGTGGGTGAGGGGCGGCTCGGTGCGAGCCGCTGCACCCAGGTGATCGATCTCAACGGTCGCACGGTGGTGCCGGGGCTCATCGACAACCATAACCACATCGTGCTGCTCGGTCTGCGGCCGGGGCACGACACGCGGCTCGAATCGGCCGCGTCGATCGACGAGGTGCTTGGGCTACTCGCTGCCCGCGCGGCCGAGGTGCCGCGCGGCGAGTGGCTCACGGCCATCGGCGGTTTCGATATCGCGGCGTTCGTGCCCCCACCCGGCGCGCCGCGCTTCCCGACACAGGCCGAGCTCGACTCGGTGACGCCCGAGCATCCGGTCTACATCCAGCAGTCGTTCGCGGGCCCCGGCGTCACGAACACGCTTGGCCAGCGTTTTCTCGAGAGCAACGGCGTCGCGGTTGGCGCCGATGGTGCGATCGCAGGCGGCTTTCAAACGCCGAATGCCGCGACGCAGGCGCTCAATGCCTTGCGCAAGCTGCAGACCCTGGCCGATCAGCAGCGCGGCACGCTTGACGCGATGCGTTATGCCGCAAGCCTCGGCGTTACGACCCATCTCGACCAAGGCGGGTTTCCGGCCACGGGCACGCCGGCCGACGGCGCCGCCAATTTCGACCGCTACCGTGCCTACGACGCGCTGCTCGCGCTCTATCGCGAGGGCCGGCTCCTAAACCGCTTCCGCCTCAATTTCCTGCACATGGAAACCGACGCCGCGACGCCCGAGCTCGCGGCGCGCTTGGCGAACGTGTTTCCGGATTTCGGCGACGACCTGCTCAAAGTGGTCGGCATCGGCGAGTTCACGGCGGGGGCGAGCCCGATCATCGGCGAACGCACGGACGCTTGGGCGAACGGCACGCGGCGGGTCGCGGAAGCCGGGTGGCGCAACGAGAATCACTCGCTCACGCCGACTGACTACCGCGTGATCATCGACGAGTGGGAGGGCGTCGCGCGCGACGTGCCGCGCCTGCGCGAGCTGCGTTGGGTCGTCGCGCACGTGCCGTTCATCACGCGCGAGTACGCCGACAAGCTGCGCGCGCTCGGCGGCGGCGTCAGCGTGCTCGGCGGTTGGCGGTACATCTCCGGCACGGCCCAGCAGAACGGGCCGCCGTTTCGCCTCCTCAAGGAGAGTGGCATCCCGATGGGCATGAGCTCCGACGGCATGCAGATTTCGCCGCTGAATCCGTGGCTCGGTCTTTACTATGTGGTCACGGGGCAGAACGCGCGCGGCGAGCTCATCAACGCGGGGCAAACGCTCACCCGCCCCGAGGCGCTGCGCCTCTACACGGCCGCGAACGGTTGGTTCTTGAACGAAGAGGACGTGCTCGGCACGCTCGAGCCCGGTAAGTACGCCGACCTCGTGGTCTTGAGCGCCGACTATTTCGACACCGAGGCCGTGAGCGACGAGGCGCTGAAGCGCCTGCGCTCTGTGCTCACGCTGGTCGGCGGGCGGATCGTGCACGGCGAGCCGGAGGCGCTCTAGGGCCGGCTCGCTCGCGCACGCTCGCGGGCGTAGCGATACGTCCTGAGCCCAGACGGCTCGTGCTCACGGCTGTCGTCATCGGCCGCTCGGCGAGCGACTATTTCTTTTTCTTCTTCTGGTGAAACGATAGATCGTCGGGGTTGATGAGGTCTGGAGCCGTCCAGCCGTTCAAGTCGTATTCCTCCATGCACTGCTCGGCGAAGCCCTTGAACTTGGCCGCGTTGCCGTTGCCCATGGCGCTGAACAGTGCGTAGCGGCGGATCTCTTCGGTGCTGCCGCCGTAGTTGATCTCGTACAGCTCGTGGCGCGCGCCGAACTCGGTGCCGATGCAGTCCCAGAGCAGCTTCATGAGCTTGATGCGCTGCTCGGCCGTGTAGCCGTTGCTGCCGCGCATGTACTTGTCGATATAGGGCCGAATCGCCGGGTTGCTGAAATCGCTGGCGTGGGAGTTCAAGTAAATCAACCCCGAGGCCACGGTCTGCTCGATGAGGTACTTGATCTTCGAATAGGCAATCGTTGCGAGGATCTGATAGGCGTTACCCGGATCCATGCTCGGCAGCAGATACGGGCCCTTCCAGGGCTTCGGATCCCGCACCATGGCTTCGGTCAGCGCCCAGAACATGTTGCGCCACGCGAGGACCTCGCCCACGTTCGCCTGCACGCCGCGGTAATCCTTGGTGCCGGATGCCTCCACCGCCTTGAGCAGCAGGCCCGCGATGAAGTCGAGCTTCACCGCGAGGCGCGTGCAGCCATGCACGACGAACCGCGGCAAGAACCCCGTGCGCGGGAAGAAGTTGTTGGCCTTCTCGATGTCGCCGTAGACGAACATGTTCTCCCACGGCACGAACACCTTGTCCATGATGAACACGGCATCGTTTTCATCGAGCCTAGACGACAAGGGTTGGTCGAACGGGCTCGACATCACGGTGGCCGTCATCTCGTAAGAGGTGCGGCAAATGAACTTCACGCCCGGCGCATTGGTCGGCAGCATGAACACCAGGGCGAAATTCTTGTCCTGGAGCGGAATCAAGCCGTGGTGGGCGATGAACGTGTAGTTCGTCAGCACCGAGCCCGTCGCCACGACCTTCGCGCCCGAGATGATCAGCCCGCCGTCCGTCTCCTTGTCCACGTGCACGCAGACGTCGGCTACTTGATCCGGCGGCTTGTCCCGATCCACGGGCGGATGAATGATTGCGTGATTGACGAACGGCACACGCTCTTGGCAGAACGTGTACCAGCGCTTCGCGTTCGCCTCAAACGGCGCGTAGAACTCGGCGTTACCGCCGAGCGTGCCCAAGAACGCCGCCTTGTAGTCCGGCGCTCGGCCCATCCAGCCGTAGGTGATGCGCTGCCACTCGGCAATCGCGTCACGCCCGGCGATCGACTCCTCCACGGTCTTCGGTGCTTTGAAGAACGCGTGGGTCATGCCCTTGCCGTCCGTATCCGTCGGTGACAGGAGCTTGTCGCGGCGCTTCGGGTCGTGCAGCGCGTCGAACAGCCGCGCCGTCATGCGCGCCGTGTTGCGAAACGCCGGGTGGGCCGTGACGTCCTCGACGCGCTCGCCGTAGACGTACACCTCTCGGCCGTCGCGCAGCGACTCCAAGTACTCCGCCCCGTTCTGCGGGCGCTCGCTGCGCACCGCGCCGATGTTCTCGCCGCTTGCGGCTTCGGCTTTACTGGCTGCCATTCGTGACTCCCTTTTTTCGCTGGTGTGCCGTTTGATGGCTACTGTTGGCTCAAACTCTCGTACGCTGCGGTAACGAACTGCTCCGTAGTCCAGAAGCCGCTCGTCGCGCCATAACGGCCGTCGTAGTCCTGCGTCGGCTTGGCCGCCTGTACCTGGCGCAGCGTCATCCCCATGTCGATCATGCTTTGAATGCGATCGCGGATGATCGTCACCATATCGCGGTACTCGACGACATCGGCTTCGTCGGCGAGTCGGCCGTGACCGGGGATCACGAGCGTGCCGCCTTCCTGTTTCTCCGCCGGCACCGTGAGCTCGATGACGTGATTGAGCGCCGCGATGACGCCTTTGATTCCGCCGCCATCTTCCGGGCGGATGACGGGGTAACCCGTAGTCGTGAATACGTCGCCCGTGCTGATCACATCCGATCGGCGAAAGAACACGAGCGAGTCCCCGTCCGTGTGCGCCGCCGGTTGGTGCAAGATCTGCACGGCCTCGCCGTTGAAGAAGATGTCCTTCTGCGGCATGAACAACGTGACGGTGGGCCATGCCTCGAACGCCGGCGGCGTGGGTTGCCCCGACATCCGCAGCAGCACGTTTTCGTGCGCGATGACGGCTGCGCCTTCGCCGGCATCGGCGATGGCGCCCGAGACATTGCCGCCCGCGATCGTGCTTCCCGCCTTGGCTACGAGCTCGTTGCCGCCGATGTGGTCGGGATGCCAGTGGGAGTTGATCACGTAGCGGATCGGTGCCGCGGAGATCTTCCTGATCGCGGCGAGCAGCGGCTCCGCGGCCGTCGCGAGTTTCGTGTCGACGACGAGCACGCCATCCTTGCCCACTTGCACGGTCGTGTTGCCGCCTGCGCCCACGATCATGTAGATACCGTCGCGCACCGGCCAAATCGCTAGCTCGCCGGGACGCTCCTGCGCCGTGGCGCTCGCCGCGACGAGGGCGGCGACCGCCCCAAGCAAGGCGTACTTCCGCGTGCTCATGAAGCAGCTCCGCAGTCGCGGGGGTTCCAACGACCGCCTTCGCCCTCGCGGCGGAAGTGGCTGCTCGTGATGAATCGCTGCGTGAGATAGCGCACGTCGTCGACGATGGTCGTCACCATGAGCCATTCGTCGCCGTTCGGCGCTTGAAAGCGCGCGAAGTACTCGGTGACGACGGCGTCCTCGCTGTAAGGCACACCGTTGCGCCGCAACCATCCCGGTGTGAGCTGGGTCGTTTTTACTTCGAGGTAACCGCCGGCGCGGCGTGTTCCACCGGCGCTGCCGACCAGGCCGGGGCCCCCCGGGGGCGGCGGCGGGTTTACCCATTTGGCCACGGAGTGTCCTTGTAGCGACCGCTGTGCCGGAGGCGACACCGTGCCGAACTCGAGCGAGCGGGTTTGCCGACCGGCATCGGTCTCGAGGACGAGCCGCTCGTCGCCCTGCCAGCGGATGCGCAGCCGTGTCGGCATGCGCAGCAGTGCGGCGGCTCCATAGGCCTCGCAGGCGCCGTCGGTGGTGGGATTCCACTGCTCGGCTACGCGGCGGCCTTCGTCGTTGAGCGGCACGCTGGCGACGTCGCCTTTGGGTGGCGTGACCATGCGCCAGCGCCAGTCCTCGTTGACGATCGCGACCCATTGCCCCGTGAGGTCGATCGGGGCGGCTTGCAGTGCGGTTTGCGGCACCCCCGGTGGGGGCGGCGGGGGCTGCGCTGCGCCGAGGTGTGCGCCGGCGATCGCAGCTGCGGCCATGAGAGCGAAGGTCGGTCGCAGGGTGGTCATCGCAGCTTCTCCGCGAACTCCGGTAGCGCAGTGGCCGCGCCGCCACGCGTGGCCTCAGGCGGCAGATGGTGAGCTTCGCCGAACTCCGCGAGGAACGGGTTCTGACCGGGCAAATAGTGCGGCACGAAACCGGGGTCTCTGACCACCTCGACCACTGGGTCGCAGGGGTAAGGCGTCATCGAGCCATTCGGCGACAGCAGAAAGCCGTTGGTCTTGACGAGCGGCTCGGTGAGGTAGACGGGGTCCTCGACGATCATCACGTGCGTCATGACGTCGCCGTAGCGGTGGAAGCGGTCGGTCATCGTGGCGCGATCGCTGAGCGGCAGACCGTTGCGGCGCATCCAACCCGCTTTGAGATGCGTGGTCTTGACCACGAGAACGTCGCCTTCCCATGCGCCCGTCGAGAAACCCTGCCAAGTGTGCAAGGCGTACTCCGGAGGATGAGGGCGGCCGTCCATCCAGATTTCCCGATGCTGCTCTTGCCAGGCGATGTGCGTGTGGATCTTGATGAGCTGCTGCGTGTCCTCATCGCGGTCTTCCCAGATTCTGAGCACGCCGACACCGCGAAAGCCGTAGGTCGAAGGGTGCGGTTTGCATTGATGCTCGGGCATCGACAGCAGCGAGGCGTCCCAGGCTTCGGCGCGCAGGCGCGCCGCGTCCGTGATCGGCAGGCCCATGTAGTCGCCGATCGACGGTCCCGGGATACGCTCGTCCACGTCCTCGTGAAAAAGCGGATTCCAGTAGCCCACGAGATTCAACTGCGCCGCAGCCGGTGCGGCCACGCAGGTCAGGAACGCCGCCAGCGCGGCGAGCGCGATCCGCGGACGATTCATCGCCGTCATCCTGCTCATCGGGCGCTTTCGCTCCAGCGCGTCAACCGCGATCGACAAAGCGCCAACGTCAACGCGATGTCGCGCTCAATGGTTTTTTTGCTCACGCCGAGCCTAAGCGCGATGCGTTCGTACGTCATCTCTTCTCGCATGTACAACAGGAACGCCTCGCGCGGCCGCGATTCGAGGTCGCGCAGTGCCGAGTCGACGATGGCTTGGCCGCGCTCGGCGTCGACGACACGTTCGGGCGGTGGGTCATCGGTTTCGATCTGCAGCTCCTCGAGAGCGACGTGCGCGCCCTCGGCCCGCGCGGCTCTGCGCCGATAATTGTCGCGCGCGAGATTGGTGGCGGTGGCGAAGAGGTAATTCCGACCGCGGCCAGCGTCGGTCTCGAGGTTTTCCGCGCCCAACAGCCGGACAAAGGCCTCCTGGGCGACTTCCTCTGCATCCGCTCGGTTGGGCAGGAACCTACTCAAGTACCACAACAGGCTGCGGCGGTAGCGTTTGAACAACGCCTCTACCAACTCCGCCCGGCGCTCGGCTCGGTTGCGCTCGTGTCCGAAGTCGAGCGGCCGATGAACGAACGCGCGGACGTCTGCAACCCTCGCGACCATGATCCCCCCGATTTGTTCGTCTTGCGAGCCGTCTTCTTGCGGCGCGTGGTACTTGTGCCACAGCGTGGGGACGGGCGACTAATGCTTTCTCGATCACGGGTATGCAGTGGCGGCATCGCTCGCTCGCCGGCTTCACCAGAATTCCGGCGGCTCGACGTTCTCGATCGGGTTCAAGAAGTCGATTTCCGCGTAGCGGCCGGCATAGAAGAGCAGCGGGCGCGCGCCGTCGCTGGTGGTCATGCTCGTAATGCGGCCGATGAACAACGTGTGATCACCGCACGCCGCCGTGTCCACGACGTCTGCCGTGACCGCGGCGACCGCACGCTTGAGAATGGGTGTTTGCCCGCAGAAGTCGAAGTCGGGGGCCAAGTGGTCGAGCCGCCGGCCGGCGAAGTGCGCAGCAAAGTGTTGCTGTTCTCGGCTGAGAAACGACACTCCGTAGTGCTGAGCGGCCATGAGCCGGTCATGCATCTGGGCCTTGCGGCTGATCGAGACCACGCAGAGCAGGGGGTCGAGCGAACCGGCCATGAAGGCATTGGCCGTCATACCGAAAATGTCCTCGTTCAACCGTGTCGTGACCACCGTCACGCCGGTGGTGAAGTGACCCATCACGCGCCGAAACAGGCGTTGCATGTCGGTTGGCGTATCGATGCGAGCGGTTGCAGTCGCCGTCATGGCCGGACCCTCCCAATGGCGAGGCTCGCACGTGGCCCCGGCCGTGGCTAATGCCTTTTCACCACGGGCGATGCGTGCTGGGCATTACTCCGCGACGAACGCGCCGTGCGAGCGGACTCATGGTAGGGCGAATATGAACAGATTGTTGCCGAGGCTCGGCTTGAGCTCGGGCGTCAGACGGTTTGCCCCCATCGCCGTCAGCGACGAGCCCGTGCTGACGGCGACGTACTGTTTGCCGTCCACAGCGAAGCTCACCGGGTAGCCCGAGATCGGGGACCCCAGATTGATCTCCCACAGCACGCGTCCCGAGCGTTGATCGAACGCGCGGAAGCGGCCGTTGGTATCGCCGCCGAAGATGAGACCGCCGGCCGTCGATAGCAGCGACAACATTCCGGCGCGCTGCTCGTAGGTCCAGAGCGTCGCCCCGGTCTCTGCCGAGATCGCGTAAATGCTCCCGACGTTGACGCGATTCGGCGCTATCTGATTCACGTTGTTCAAGCCGTAGAGCGAGCCCGGGCTCGGGCGATTCAGCGTGGGCGTCGACGTCATGCAGGTGTTTTGCAGCGGGAAGAACATCAGGTTGCCGAGCGGGCTATAGGTGCCCGAGGGCCAGTTCTTCCCTCCGAGCGTCGTGGGGCAGATGAATCGCTCTTGGCCGATCTCGACGAACAGCGCCTCCGGATTCACGGTGGCTTCACCCGTCAAACCATCGATGCCCTCGAGCACGTTTTGCTGCACCGTCGGGCGCGCCCAGAGGAACTCGCCGGTGGCGCGGTCGAGCGTGTAGACGATTCCGGTTTTGCCCGGAATGCCTGTGACGACCTTGCGCCGCTCGCCGCGTTGGATGCGCGGATTGATCCAGGTGACCTCGTCGCGATCGGGTGCCACGGCCGTTTCGACGAGCAGCCGTTCGAACGGATGATCGAGGTCCCAATGATCGACGATGTGCTGGTAGTACCACTTGATCTCGCCCGTGTCGGCGTCGAGCGCGAGCGTCGAGTTGTGGTAGAGGTATTTGAGCTCGTTGCCCGCGATCGCGAATTTGGGTGCCGGCGATGTTACCGACGTGCCGGCGAACACGAGATTGAGCTCGGGGTCGTAGCTCGGCACGAGCCAGCTGCCGACGTGCCAACGCTCATCGTCGGCGAGATCGCCCCAGGAATCGCCGTTCGGCTCGCCCGGCGCGGCGATCGTGCGCCGCCGCCACAGCTCGCGCCCCGTGCCTGCGTCGTGCGCCATGATGACGCAGGCGGCCGGGCTGCCTTCGGGCTCGCAGCCGCGTCCCGACACGATCTTGCCGTTGGCGATGATGGGCCCCGAGGTCTGCTGCGCCCCGCGGCGATAATCGAACAGCTGCGTTTCCCATTGCAGCTCGCCGGTGCGGGCATCCAGCGCAAACACGAAGTTGTCCGAGCTCGTGTCGATGATCGAGCTGCCGTAGATCGCGAGATTGCGATTGATCGACGGCACCGGGAAATAGTCGCCGAGATCACTCGGCAGGGTGCGACGGTACTCCCACAGCACGTCACCCGTTGCGGCGTTGAACGCGTGGATCAAATCGCTCGGGTTCGGAAAGTACATCACGCCGTCGTAAACGAGCGGTGTGCCCTCCTGAATGCCGGGGCCGAGCGCGCGCGTCCACACCATCTTGAGATCCGCGACGTTGCCGCGGTCGATCTCCGTGAGCGGGCTGTGGCCCCAAGAGTCGAGCGTGCGCCGCCACATGAGCCAATCGGCGGGGTCAGGGTTCTGCAGCATCGCGTCCGTCACCGGCACGAACTCGGCAGGTGTCTCTGCGCCGGCGGCGCCCGAGGCGAAGAGTGCAGCAAGCACCGCGGATCTCAGAGTTCTCATCGAGCGTTCCTTCGGGGCGGAAGTATCAACGATTCTTACGGGTCAGGTAAGCCGCGATCGCATCGAGCTCGACGTCGTCGATCTCGGTCTTTCTGAAGAACGGCATGATCGTAATGCCTTGGCGCACGTAGAACTTGATGAGCTCGGGCGTCATGTCCGTGCGCTCCGACAGCAGGGCGGGCAGCGCACCTTGGTATTTCACGCGCAACGCGTCGGTGCCGGGCAGGTGTTGCACGCCGTTGTTGCCGATGCCCGGGCCATGGCAGGTCGCGCACCAGTACGCGTACAACACGCGCCCGCCCTCGATCGTCGCCGCGTCCTGAGCGGCGCTCGAAGCGGCCCAGCCGCTCGTCACCAATAGCAAGGTTTGCCACTGGACGCGCGTCATGCCTAACCCTCGCGCAGGTATCGCGGCCAAATGCCGCCGCGCCCCGCGGCAATGATGCCGTTGGGATCTGCGGCATCCTTGAGCGTTTCGCAAAAACGCCGCAGCACGTGATCGTTGAAGGAGTAGGTGTTCATGATGTCGTCGGCGAACACGGGCGGCGCTCGGTATTCGCCCCAACCGTGTTGCGCAGCCACCTCCACGACGCGGCGGAAGTTGGCGAGCGAGCGTTGATTGACGGTCGGGTCCGTACGGCTGACCGAGAACCCGACCAGCATGATGAAGGTGCGAAAGTGCCACGTGGCCGGCGTTTGCAGGAACGCGCCGCCGCCGAGGCCGAGCTCGCGGTACACGTCACCCAGCACTCGCTGCGCTTCGAGCACGGCCTCGCCCGACTTTGGGATCACGGGCGCGAACCACAAATGCCCGTCGCGCGGCGTCGGATTCGTCTCGCTGCGTGCGCCGATCGAGAAGATCGCCATGTTCGGAATGCCGAGCGCGACTTTGTGCGGCACGCCTTCCTTGTCTTGCTCCGACAATGGGAAGCGGTACGACTCGCGGTCCTCGAAGCGCGCGCCCGGGATCGCCGCGCCGATCCGTTCCTTGGCGTAATCCCAGTTGCCGGCGATCGTGCGCGCGGGCCCGTAGAACTGCAGCTCGCACTGCCACACCGCCTGTGATTTCGCCGCCGCGAACCGATCGAGCTCATCGTCCGTGGGGCCACCCGGCTTCTCGAGCATCGCGCGCAGCTCGGGCTCCGTGCCGACGAGCCGTTGCAGCGGGCTGCCGTAGTTCGGCTGGCCGATCAAGCTCGCATGCTCGAGGTAATTGACTTGGTCGACGAGCGCGATCAGGTCGCGCCGCCGCGGCACGAGCACCAAGCCCGACCGATACGCCTCGGGCTCGGGCATGAGCCAGAACCCCATTTTTGTGACGATGCCGAAGTTGCCCTGACCGAATAGGCCGTCGACGGAGGGGCCAAAGCCGTAGCGATACTCCTGCCAGCTTTTCGCCCCCGGTAACGCACCCATGCCCGTGCGCATGACTTCGCCGTTCGGTAGCACGACTTCCATGCCGCAATGGCTGCCGAAATGATCGCGGAACGGTCCCCAGGTGTAGCCCACGCCGTGATCGAGCGCGTTGCCGACGAGACTGCCCCAGCCCGGGTCTGGGCAGTCGATCCAGACCTTGAGCCCGCGCTCTCGGACGTGTCGGTAGAGATCGAAGTACGAGACCCCGGGTTCGACGAGCGCAAAGCCGCGGCGCTCGTCGACCTCGAGGACTCGGTTCATGCGTTTGAGGTCGACGACGACGCTGCCCGACAGGTTCGGCGCCGACCCGCCGTAGCCCAAGTTCTTGCCCGTGGAGATCGGGTAGAGCGGCACGCGGTGCTCGTTCGCTATGCGCACGACCGCTTGCACGTGCTCCACCGTGTCCGGCACGACCGCCGCTGAAGCCAGAAGCTCGTCGTCGGTGTTCCAGAGCGGCGAGTAGGCGTCGCGATAGAGCGCGACGTCATCGTCGGCCGTGAAGACACGATCGGCGCCTAGCGCCGTCGTGAATTTGCCGACGGCGGCGGCAAAGTCGGTGGCGGACAAGCCTCGGGGTAACGTTGGCATGGGCGTATCGTCAGCGGGCCGAGCAGGGGCGTGGATCCCACTGCGAGCCGTCGCGCTCTTTGCGGAAGTCGGTGGTCGTCACGAACGGCATCCCAAGATACACGGGATCGGTCACCACGGTGGTGACCGTAAACCACTCCGCACCATCGGGCTCGTTGAAGCGATCGAAGTACTCCGTAACCGTAGTCTCGGCGCTGTACGGCACGCCGTTCTTGCGCAAGTACCCGGGGAGGAGCTGGGTCGTGCGCACCTCGAGAGTACGGCTCGGCGCCGGCCGGCCGGGCGCCATGCCGAGACCCGGCACGCCGGCCGGCCCGCCTCGGCCGCCGAGGTCCCAGCTCGCGCGGGAGTAGCCTTGGCGGCTCGGTACCGTGCCTGGCGGCGCCGGTCGGTCGAAATTGAGGAGACGCGTCTGCGCGCCCGTGTCCGTTTCGAGCTTGAGCGTATTCTCGTCCTGCCAGCTGATGCGCAGGCGTCCCGGCAGCCGCAGCAGGCCCGGCGGGCCGTAGGCTTTGCACACGTCGCCCGCGGCTTCGTCGTTGGCCGGGTCCCAAGCATCGATGAGCGGTCGGGCCGACGCGTTCACGGGAATGCTGGCGGCATCACCTTTGAGCGGCGTCACCATGCGCCAGCGCCAGTCTTCCATGACGGGCGCAACCCAGTAACCCGTGAGATCGACAGGCGCCGCCGCCGCGGCCGATGCCGGCGCGGCAGGGGCGGTCGGCCGTTGCGCGAGGGTCACCTCGGGGCGGAATGCCCAACATGCAGCGACCAACAGGCACCACGCTCTCATGGCTGCTCTGTCAGGCTGCTGTAGACGGCTTCGACGAACGCGGCGGCCGTCACGAAACTGTTCTCGTTCACGTATTCGGTGTCGTAGTCGAGCGTGGGGCGCGCGGCTTGGATCTGCCGCAACGTCATGCCCTTGTCGATCATGTCGGCCACTCGATCGCGAACGATGACCACCATGTCGCGAAACTCGACGACGTCGGCCTCGTCGCAAAGCCGGCCGTGGCCCGGGATCACGAAAGTGCCGCGCTCTTGGGTTTTGGCCGGCACGGTCAAGTGCAGCACGTGATTCAAGCCTGCGATGAGGCCCTGCACGCTGCCGCCGCGCGCAACGTCGATGAACGGGTAGCCGCCGGCGACGAACAGATCGCCCGTGCTGACAACGTCGGACCCGCGGAATAGCACGATCGTGTCACCGTCCGTGTGGGCCCTCGGCGCGTGGTAGAGAAACACGGCCTCGCCGTTCATGTGGAAATCCTTGGTCGGCGTGAAATACGAGTCGTAAGGCAATCCGCGCGGTGGCGTCTCCGGCTCGCCAGGTTGCGGGTGCGACAGTCGGTTGAGCACGTTCTCGTGGGCAATCATTTGCAGCGGCTCGAGTGGCGTCGGCGCCGTCATCTCGGCCAGCGCTGCATTGCCGCCGACGTGATCGGGGTGACCGTGCGTGTTGATGATGAAGCGAATGGGTCGACTCGACAGCCGCTTGATCTCCGCCATGATCTTCTCGGCCAACGGCGCGAATTGCGTGTCGACGACGAGCACGCCTTCAGCGCCGACTTGCACCGTGATGTTGCCGCCCGCGCCCGCGATCATGTAGACGTTCCCCTGGACGGGGAGCACCTGCAGCTCGACTGCCGAGAAGTCTTGCGCGGCCGCTCGCGACAACGCCAGCACTGCCGTTGCGAACGCAAGTAACGATGGAGCCTTGCTCATGGTTGAAAACTACTGCACGTCGCAGAAGCCGCGGTTGTGCTCGCCGCAGCGGCAGTAACGCCCGCACTGCAGCGGGATCGCGTCGGGCAACCGCATGCGGCGCTGGTACTGCGGGTAGAGCGTGTCGCTGCCGCCGCGCACCCCGTCCTCGGGCAGCCCGTACCAGTCGATGACCTCGCGGAGGAACGGATTCGTGCCGGGCAGATGGCTCGGCACGTAGTCGGGTGCCCCCGGGAGCTCGGGCACGTACACGCAGACGTCGCGACCCAGTCGCTGCGCGGGTGCGAGCAGCCAATTCTGGCTGCGCACGAGCGGCTCGGTGAGGAATGCTGGGTCGCGAATCAACGTCGTCACCGTCAGGTAGTCGCCGTGTCGCACCCAGTGCTCGGTGAACGTGGCCTGATCGCTGCGCGGCAGGCCATTGCGCCGCAGATAGTTCGGCTTCAAGTGCGTGGTTACGACATCGAGCATGTTGCCTTGCCACGTGCCCGTCGAGAAACCCGCAAAGGTGTGCGCGGCGAGGGCAGACGGATGCTCGCGTCCGTCGAGCCAAATCGTGCGCTCCATCTCTTGGAAGTTCATGCGCAGCTCGATCGCGATGAGGCGTTGCGTGAGCGGATCGAGCACCTGATCGACGCGCATGTTGGCCAGGCCGCGCATCGAGTAATCGCCGCCATGCGGCCGGCACTGATACTCGGTCACGACCGAGATGCGGTCGGCGTCGTAGGAGTCGGCGCGCAAACGTGCGGCGTCGTTGACGGGGATCCCGGAGTAGTCGCCGAGCTCGGGGCCCGGCAGCCGCTCCGGCTGATCTTCATGGAACAACGGCGCCCAGCTGCCGGAGAAGTCGACCTGTGCGTGGGCGGGTGCGGCCAACAGCGTGACGACGAGCTGTAAGCCGGCCCTGGCACGGCGGCGCATCATCGCGCTACGCCCAGTCACCCTGCGAGCCCACGAAGCGGTAGCCGCCGTTCATATCGACGCGAGGTTATCGTGCCGCGGGTGGCGGAATGACGGCCTCGTCCCAATGCTCCTTGATGAGACCGTTCTCCACGCGGATGACGTCGAAGTGGTTCCAGACGTACTCGCGCGTCGGGTCGTTCGGGTCTTTGTCCTTGCGATCCCACATCATCAGCACGTAAGGGCCGCTGCCGAGCGTCAGGGACGGAGCGCTGACCCATTCGGGCTTGATCTCGCGCGGCGTGCGCCCCGGCACGCGGCTCATGAATTGCTTGAACCCGTCGCGGCCCTGCGGGACGTTGGGATTGTGCTGAATGTAGCCGGGATCCATCACCGCGTCGGCGAGCTCGAGATGGCCGTACTGGAGCATGTCCTTCATCTCGATCGTGGCGAGCTCGAGGTTGCGGCGCTCGTCGGCCGACAAGGTCCCGAAGCTGCCCCGCGCCATCTGGCTCGCGGGCTGGTCGAACGCGGCCGGTTTCGGCGCACCGGCGGGGGCGGGCATGCGCTTGAAGCTGTCCCAGTGCTCCTGGACTTTGCCGTTCTCGAGCCGCAGCACCTCGAATGAGTTGTAATGGTAGGTCTTCGACGCATCGCGCGGGTCCGGCGATTCCTGCTCGAAGACCAGGAACACGAAGTCACCCTTGGCGGCCGTGACGACCGGGGCCGGAGCGAGCGTCGTCGGCAGCGGATTCGCGGGTTTTACGCCGATCACGTTTTGGAAGAAGCTCACGAACGCAGCCCGGCCCGTCGGCAGGTTCGGGTTGTGTTGAATGTAGTCGTCGGCTTGGTACTTCGACGACAACTCCATGTGCCCGCCTTGGATGACTTCGCGCCACCAGTCGAGCACGAACCCAAGATTGCGTCGCTCCTGCTCGTTCATCGCGGGGCTGGTTTGCACCGCGGTCGGTGGGTTGATCGCCTCGGCTCGTAGCGCCGTCGGCGTGTAACCGGCGACGATGAAACCGGTCAGGATCGACAGGGGTAGGGCGGCGCGGTTCGTGCTCATTGGGGCTCCAAAGCTCAAACATAGAAAGCGCAGTAGTTAGTACGGACGGCCGCACTTGCCGACGACAACTTCGGTGCTGTTGCGACGCGTCCGCCAACGGGCTGCCGGCGTGGGGTTGCGACTTTTATGTCGTTACCCTGTACCGAACTGCGTATAGCGTCCAAAGGCGGGTAGCACCCCGCATGACTTGCAACCACCGCAGATCGCAGCGGCACGAGGTCCACACATGACACAACCGAGCACGACGACCCCAGGCCACGGCGCAGGCGCCGGACAATGGGATACCGCCTACGAATGGAAGGCCGTCGCGCTGCTGGGGCTCGGGTTCGGCCTCGTCGGCCTCGATCGCTGGATCATCGCGCCGCTGTTCCCGTTCATCGCAGCCGACCTCGGGCTGCCCGAGGGAGAGATCGGGCGGTTGGCGGGCATCCTCGGCATCCTCTGGGGCGTGTTCGCGATCTTCTCGGGGCGCCTGTCCGACGCCATCGGTCACCGCAAGGTGTTGATCCCGTCGATTCTGCTGTTCTCCCTGATGTCCGGGCTTTCCGGCGTGGTTCACGGACTCACGACCCTCATCCTCATCCGCGCGCTCATGGGAGCCATGGAGGGCACCTATTGCCCGACGAGCTTCACGGCCGTGGCGGCTGCCTCCAAGCCGGCGCGGCGCGGCTTCAATCAAGGGCTACAACAGAGCGGCTTCGCGCTGCTCGGCTTGGCACTCGGGCCGATCATCGCCACTCAGCTCTTGAATTTCGTGCCTTCGTGGCGGTGGGTGTTCTGGATCGTCGCGATACCGGGGTTCATCGTCGGGCTCCTGTTGTTCAGGCAATTGCGCGAGCCGCGCGACACACAAGCGGGCGCGCTGATCGGCGCGACCCAGCCGGGCGGCTCGTGGGTCGAGGTGCTCAAAGCGCCGAACATCGTCGTCTGCATGCTCGCACTGCTGTGCGCGATGTCCTGCGTGTTCGTGCTGAGCGCGATGGTGCCGGTGTACCTCGTCAACGTATTGCAGCTGACGCCGGGTCAGATGGGCTTCGTGACCTCGGCGATCGGCTTTGGCGGCTTCTTCGGCCAGTTCGGCTGGCCCGGCCTCTCCGACAAGTTCGGCCGCAAGCCGCTCGCGATCCTCGGCTTCGTCGGCGCCACGATTACTGTTTGGTGGTTCGCGAGCACGGGCGCCGCGATGCTGCCGTTGTTCGTGGCCCTGTTCGTGTGCTCGTTCTTCTGTCTCGGCAACGTGGCGCTCATCACGGGCCCGATTGCGACGGAGTCCGCTCCACGGGGGCTCATCTCCTCGGCGATCGGTATCGTGGTGGGTGCCGGGGAGATCTTCGGCGGCGGCGTCGCGCCCTACATCGCGGGCGGCATCGCCGATCGTTTCGGGTTGCCGAGCGTGTTGAACGTGGCGTTGACGGGCGTCGTTCTCGGCATCGTCGTCTGTCTATTTCTGCGCGAAACGGCGCCGAGCAAGACGAGCGCCGCGAGCCTAGCCTCCGCCGCGTAGCGCCGGGCGGCGACGCGCCGGCGTCACCGTGCCTCGCGATTGCCGCCCGCGCGGGCGCGCGTCCGCCGGCTTGCGCCCGGTGCACTCGCGGAAGAGCTGCTCGAGCTCGCCTACGACGTAGTCGCGCGCGGGTGACGGGTAGGTCGCCTGTCGCTGCGTGAGATGAATCGGGAAGGTGATGTCGTCGTCGAACGGCAGGACCTTGAGGGCACCCGTCGCTACCTCGTTCGCCACTACGACCAACGGTAGGATCGTAACGAGCTCGGAGTCGAGCAGCAGCTGGCGAATGACCGGCGACAACGGCTGGACCTCGAACAACGGGGTCGGCGGCGCAACGCCACGGCGCTGGAAGGCGTTGTCGTAGGTGATGCGCGGCACCGTGCCGGCAACGGGCAGAATCCACTGGGCGGCTACCAAGTCCTCCACGGCCACGTCGCCACGTCGCGCGAGCGGGTGTGTGCTGCCTACCACCACCGCAGCCGGGAACTCGGTCAGCAGCCGTGTCGTGATGCCCGCACGCTGACCGCCGATCGGCGGCGGTCCGACGAAGAAGTCGAGCCGACCCGAGATGAGCTTCGGCGCGAGCGATTCGTAGTCGCCGACGAGCGTCGTCAAGCGGACGCCGGGCCGATCGCGCAGCACGCGGCGGATGAGCTGTCCTGCGATCAAGGTTTCGGTGAGCCAGCTCATGCCAAAGCAGATCTGTTCGGTGCGGCTGGTGCGGTCGCGCTGCCCACGGAGCTCGTTCTCGGCCATCGTCAAGTTGGCATCGATGATTCGAGCGTAGCTCAGCAGTCGCGCGCCGGCGGCCGTGAGCTCGGCACCGCGCGGCCCGCGCTCGACGAGCTTGATGCCGAGCTCGTTCTCGATGCCGCGGATGCTGCGGGACAGCGCCGGTTGCGTGATCGCCAGCGACTCGGCCGCGGCCCGGATGCTCCCTTTGTCGGCCACCTCGGTGAGCTGCCGTAGGTGCTTCAGGTCGAGATGGCGGAAGGAGTTCCTCGTGGCGTCCAAACGGCTCACCGATGGCAGGCGTACCGCGAAGTATACTCTTGGGATGAAGGTTCGCCGCGGGTGGGGACGATGACCGAGCAACGCCGCGTCGGGGAGTTCACGACGGTGTTCGGCTCGCTTGCGAGCCACGTCAAGGGCGATATCGAGATCATCAACGACGACCCGCGGAACTACGCGTTTTCCAACGTGTTCGACGTAGCGGCGCGGTCGGCGCCGTACGAGAAGGTCGTAGTAGCCAAGAACCGCCAGTACGTCATCGAGACGCTGCGGGCCGAGGGCGTCTCGGACTGGTTCTCGGCGGCGCACGACGAATTCGCCCTCGTCATGGACGGCCGCGTCGAGATCGATCTCGTCAAGCTCGACTTCCCCGCGACGGTGGTCGCGCCCGACGTCGAAGGCTCGGTGCGCCTCACGAGCCCGCCCGTCGGCCGCAACATGGGTTTCATGCGCCTCGGCCGCGGCCATCAGGCGCTATTGCCGCAGCGGGCGGCTTATCGTTTCCGCGCCACGACTGGTGTCGGCGTAATTGTGCTGCAGACGATCCTCGGTCGGCATTCCGTGCAGAAGTGGCCCGCGATATGTCGCAGCTGAGCACCGCCGGCGTGCAGGCGACCGCACCCAACGAAGCGGGCTACCGGAGCTTCACCTTGGGATCGTTCACGTTCTCGCGTGACGAGTACTTCGCGCACGTCGAGTGGCTTTCGAAGGGTACGAAGCTCTCACACACGATGTCCGCCGATGTGTTCTTGCGGGCGCTGATGCGCGATGTCGCGTGGGGCTTTTTCTACGGCACCGTGAACTTCGATGACGTGTTCGGCACGCGCAATCGCTATGGCCAGGTCGAGTTCCTCGCCGGGTGCCATCACCCCACGTACAAGTCTCAAGGCCTCGATCACTTCGAGTCGTTCGACAGTGACCTCGCCATGCGCACCTGTAAGGCGATCCTGCACGATTGGACCAACACGGGGTATGACCCGTTTGCCGCCCCGATGGAGACGGGGCTCGCGTGGATCGGCAAGAAGGTCGGGCACAACATGGCCGCGATCAATCGGCGTCGCGAGGTTTGCCGCCGCATGCCCGGATTGCCCGGCGACGTGCCGCTGCGCACGGACCACAACCGCTACCCGGTCAACCGCGCCTTTCTCGACGTGCCGCAAGATGAGCCCGAGATCCACGCGGCACCTGGTTTCGAAGGCGAGGTTCACGCCTTCAATCTGTTCGCTTACCTGTCCCGATCGGACGTAACGTGGAATCCGTCCGTGAGCTCGGTCTGCAAGCACAGCCTGTTTTGCCCGACCAGCGAGGAATACATTCTCCCGGTGAAGCACGCCAACGATCGCGTGGAGTGGTTCTTGCAGCTCAGCGATCAGATCGAGTGGCAGATCGAGGATGCCGTGACGGGCTTGCCTCGCGCCAAGGTCGTGATGCGCCCCGGCGACGTTGCTGCGATGCCCGCGGACATCCGCCACCAAGGCTTCGCGCGCAAAAGAGCGATGTTGCTCGTGTGGGAGAACGCCGACCCGGAGCTGCCGCGGCTCCACGCTCAAGGGGCGCTGCCCGCAACGCCGGCCGAGGAGTTCTGGGCGGAGTCGCCACGCAAAGAGCCCTGAGACGGGGCGCCGACCAGGCGTACTCGATTTCTCTTTTTGGCGCCACGCCAGGCGCGCCGCCCCCTGCTTCGTTGTCGTGGGGTTGTCTCGCCGCGCGTACTATTCTCAAGCTTGGTCAGGTTTTCCAATGACGTCGGTCGGCGCGCGCGTGCGTATACCTACTACGGGGGTGTTGGAAGGCCGTCGATGAAAGTTTCCACGCTGGGCGGGCTGGTACCCGCCAATACGGGGGCGCCTGCCCGTCGCGGGCACGCGCTCGGGCAGTGTGTCAAAAAATTAACGCGGACCGTTCTCGGGGGGGCAATCTATGAATCGTCTCGCACGTCTGCATCTGCGTCCGGTGGCGGCCGCGGTCGCCATTGCACTGCCAGGTCTGGTCCATGCGCAGCTCGAGGAAATTCTCGTCACGGCGGAGCGCCGCGCGACGGCGGAGCTGACGACAGCCATTTCGGTGGAGGTCTTCACGGCGGAGCAGCTAACGCTCGACAAGCTGCAAACCGTCCAGGACCTACAAAGAAACATCCCGAATTTCACGGTCAACAATCAGGGTTTCAACGTCCAGGCGGTGAACATTCGCGGCATCGGCAACGCCGTCATCAACCCGAACATTCAGCCTGGCGTTGTGATTATGCAGGACGGCATGATCATGGGAGAGACGGTGGTCATCGACCAGGCGTTTCTCGACATCGAGTCGATCGAGGTTCTGCGTGGACCGCAAGGCACGTTCGTCGGGCAGTCCTCAACCGGCGGCGCCGTGGCCATCAACGCGGCACGTCCGAGCCTAGGGGCCGTGAGCGGCTGGGTCGAAGCGCGGCTTGGCGACTATCAGGACTCGAGGTTCGCCGGCGCGCTCAACCTACCCATTACGGAAACACTATCGACGCGATTCGCGTTCAGCCAGGAGGAACGCGAGTCCTTCTATGAAAACGCGTTCGTCGGGGCGACGGGCCTTCCGCCTTACGAGAACGGCCCACATCCCGGCGATACGGAGAATCAGAACGTTCGGGCGAGCGTGCTTTGGGAACCCAGCGACCAATTCAGCGTACTCGGACGCCTCGAGTTGAACACGGCGCGCAGAGGACAAACTGCCCCCTTCCAGCCGAACCGCAAGCTCTACGTCAACCCGAACGACCCGACCGGCTTTGGTCAGTCGCAGTACGTATCGTTCGCCGACTCGAACCCCGATCCGTATTCGCTGAGCTACGACGCGTTTACCAATTTCGATTCGGTCTCCAATCGTTACAGCCTGGAAGTCAGCAAGTATTTCGACAGCGGCATCCAATTCGTCTCGCGGACCGGCTATCAGTACAACGACCTGAGATCCGTCGCAGAAGACGACTTCACGGGCGTCAATGCGGAGATCGACCGTATCGAGGTCGGGCCCGACAACGACTACTGGACGCAAGAGTTCAATCTGATCTCGCCGGGGGAGGGCCGACTGAGTTGGCTCGTCGGCACGGCGTGGTACTACCGCTCCACGCCGGTCCACCTCAACAACGACGACAATAGCTGCGGTTACGTGCCCACGACGGGCGGTATTCGTCCGTGCCCCACCTCGCCTCGGCTGCCGGCGTCGGTCACCCTGGGGCTGATACAGACGATACAGCGGCATGCCGGTCTGTTCGGTCAGGTGCTTTTCGACATCTCGGACGCCTGGGAGCTCGAGCTCGGCGTCCGGAACTCGTGGGACGACAACGAAGACACGACCGACATCCACGTAGGTATTCTCGGACCTCCCCCCACCCCGTGCGCAACTCCGGAAGCGACTCAGGGGCTGCCGGCCGACAACACCTATTTCTGCATCAATCCGGTCCCGAAGGTCCACTCCAAGTTCAAGGAGGAAGAGCCGACGTACAAGATCGGCCTGAACTGGACACCGAGCGACGGGCAGTTTATCTACATGTTCTACACGAAGGGCTACAAGTCAGGCGGCGTCAACAGCGGTCTGCGCTTCGAGAACGAGATCGTCGACGATTACGAGTTCGGGTATAAGACGACGCTGCTCGATGGGCGGATGCAGATCCAGACCGGCATCTTCTTCATGGACTACCAGAACATGCAGCAGCAAGCCTTCCTGGTGGAGCACCCGAACGGCTTCGCCGTCAACAACGCGATCATCAACATCGGTGACTCCACGATCGAGGGCTTCGAGTTTGAGCTGAACTCCCGCTTCGGGAATCTCGGATTCAACTTCGGTCTCGGCTACGTGAGCTCCGACCTCGGCAGCCTGAAAACGGTCGATGTGCGTTTCCTTGACCCGATCCTCAACATCGCCCAAGCCAACTATGTCCCGAACTGCGATCCCGGCGAAGTGCCGATAGATGACGCGTTCGGGCCCGGCAGGCCGAGCTGTTTTGATTACCTGAATAGCCCCGCGGCAGTCAGCCTGTCCGGTTCCGACAACCTGTACTCGCCGGAGCTCCAGTGGAACCTCGCGCTCGACTACGCCTTCGAGACCGGCAACGGAGCCGTGATTCGGCCGCGCATCGCGTTTTCCCACACGGATTCGGCGTTCGCGGCGTTATTCCAGAGTGACGACTACTTTCAGATGGATGCCCGCGACAACGTGAACTTTTCGGTCAGCTACGAGAATGACATCTGGTCGACCGCGTTCTTCTGCAACAACTGCGCCGATGACGCCGACATCGCCACCGTGACCACGGGCAACAGCAGCGAGATTCTGTACACCGAACCGCGAACAGTGGGAGTTCGGTTCAGATACGACTTTTAGGGCACTCTCCGTTCGTCGTCAGGAGCTCTCGGTGCCGAAGAGCAGCCGACGGCCAGGTACCCGCTCGAAATCGCGGGGCTCGATGTCGTCGGCCGGGCCGCACGCCCGTATGCACAATGACTCTTAGGAACGAGGACGTTCGATGAAGGCAGCACTGGCGTTCTGCGCGACCGCGACGCTGCTCATCGGCTGCCAAAACGAGGCCGAGACGCCCACTGCTCCGCTTGCCGGCCCCGCCGTGCGAGGCCTGGCGTGGACCGCGCAGGGGGACAACTGGGTGCAAGACTAAGGCGGCGCTGCAAGCCCTCGGGACGCAGTTCGATACGTCTTCGGCGATGTACGAAAAGCTCAAGGGTCGAACGAGCCTGCGGCGCGCCCTTGGTCGAAGAATCCAAGGAGCTCCGTGACCTCGGCTTCGCTCACGGGCCGGCGGTAGGCGCGGCGCGCGAGGCTCGAGAGGATCTCGGCGGCGCACAAACGCTCGTCGACGTCGCCTTCGGGCCGGCAGGTGAAGATCTTGCGGCGGCTCGGCGTGTCCCCGACACCCGAGATCGTGAGCGGTCCCGTGATGTCGACTTGATCGAGATGGGGCAGGCCCTTGTCTTCGTTGCTGTCGATGAGTCGGCGCTCGTACTCCTTCCACAGGTCGGCCGATTGCGCGAGCGGCTTGCGCAGGAACGTGACCGCCACGGCGTGCGGGCCCGCCGTCACGTGTCGCTCGAACTTGAGCCGCGCGTCGATCTCGTCGGCGACGGCGTAGGCGTTCTCTTCGTTCGAGCGTTCTTGATCGTCGCGGCCGCCGAAGTTGGCCGCGTGCACGCGTTCCTTGTCGATCGTGACGACGAGGGTGTTCGGGAACTCGAGACCGCGCACGCTGGCGAGGATTTGCCGGTAGAGGCGCGGCTCGAAGCGACAGACTCCATCCACGGGAAAGAAATGCACGACGACGATCCCGCCGATCGTGCCGAGCGGCGTTCACGCTCGGGTTCGCCGGCGCGTTCGGCTCGGAGGCCGTGTACGACGCCCACGACGGCGCTTCGTGCAGCTCGCTCGAAGCGAAGAGTGTGCCGCCGCCTTGCCGCGCGGATCGGTCCGGCGTGAGCTTGCCATACGCACCCGATTGGACGGTGTCCTTCAATCCGGAATTCCGGTCGACGGTCGGCAGCAACTACGAGTTCTTCGTGGGCGCGAACGTCCGCTTCAGCGATGGGTTCTGGATCTCCAACAACGAGGATCCGCGCAACGAGATCGGCGGGTTCAACCGCGTCGACCTGCGCGTCGGCTTGGCGCCGATGGGCGGGCGTTGGGAGGCGGCGATCTATGGACGCGATCTCACCGACGAGCGTCTCCAGACCGGTGGTCAACCCGACTTCCAACACAAGACATCCGATCCGACCTTGCAGCTCAGCGATCAGATCGAGTGGCAGATCGAGGATGCCGTGACGGGCTCGCCTCGCGCCAAGGTCGTGATGCGCCCCGGCGACGTTGCTGCGATGCCCGCGGACATCCGCCACCAAGGCTTCGCGCGCAAGCGAGCGATGTTGCTCGTGTGGGAGAACGCCGACCCGGAGCTGCCGCGACTGCACGCTCAGGGAGCGCTGCCCGCAACACCGGCCGAGGAGTTTTGGCCGGAGTCGCGACCCCAACAGCCGTAACCTCGCCGGGCGGCTGGCGCGGGCTTGCCGGCACGTCTGTTCTAACCGCCGGTGTCTGTCGCGACTGCGGCAAATATCTCGTTGTCGTCGCCCCGCTCCCCCGTGCGTATTAGTCCTAAGCCAGCCTCAGTTTTCCGCGGGGGGAAGACATGATCAACGGCCCTTCCAAGCGTCTGTTAGCAGCGGCCGTCGCGGCCGCGTTCGTTCCAACCACACATGTTCTGGCGCAGAGCCAAGGTCTCGAGGAGATTCTCGTGACGGCGCAGCGTCGCGAGCAGAGTCTTCAGGATGTGCCGATCTCGGTCACCGCCGTGACGGGCGAGGCGATCGAACAAGGCGGTTTCTCCGACGTCGAGGATCTTTCGATCTTCGTGCCGAATCTCTTCATGCGCGACGCGTTCACGGGTCAATCGATCATCGTGCGCGGTATCGGCACCTCGACGGGCAACGAAGCGTTCGAGCAGGCGGTAGCTGCGTTCTCGGACGGCGTCTACTACGGGCGCGACAATCTGAGCCAGGGCGCCGTGTTCGATCTGGAGCGTGTCGAGGTGGTCCGTGGCCCACAGCCCACGTTCGCCGGCCAGAGCGCGACGGCGGGCGCGATCAACGTCATCACACGCAAGCCCGGGGATGTCTGGGAGGGCGGCGTGAACATGGGGTTCGGCAACGACGAAGAAACCACTTTGGACGTTGCCGCGGGCGGCCCGCTCTCGGACAACTTCGGTATACGGCTCGCGGGCCGTTACTACGAGCTCGGCGACGCAGGCTACACGTCGATCATCGGCAACGTGCCGCAGGGCGTAAAGGAGAATTCCGCGGCGCGCCTCACCGCCGTCTGGGCGCCGACCGACGATTTGGCATTCACTTTCAAGTACGAGCACCAAGACGTGTGGCAGCGGGGTACGGCCGGCGAATACACCGTGTGCGAGACGCGGCCGCAGTTCAGCCGCGCCAATGGCACGATTGCCCCGGGATTGCCCGCGCCCTGTGCCCTCGACGCGGTCGTGAACGGCGCGAACCTCAATGTGCTCGACGGCGGGCGCGGGACGGGCGGCACGCTCGATGCACGCGCCGCGGTCGACGCACTCAACGCGGCGAGCGGGGCAGCGCCCGGCAGCCCGAACTATTGGGGTTACAACTCGGCAGGTGCCGTGGCCGGCATCCAGGCGATCGCGTACGGCCTCAACCAAGTGGCCGAGTACAACTTTCCCGAGGACCGAGACTTTCAGGCCGACACCATGCTCGCCGCCGTCGATTGGCAGATCGGCGAGCTGACGTTGTCGAGCAATACCTCGTTCATCGAGTACGACAAAGAGGACTGGCTCGATCCCGACGACAGCTCGTTTGCGGTGTTCAACGACCATCGGCTCGAGGACTTCGAGCAGTTCGCGCAGGAGATCCGCCTCGACTCGCCGCTCGACCAAGTCGTCTCGTGGATGGTCGGCGCCTACTATCAGGACCACACACTGCATAGCCGCATCGACGTTTATCTGCCGCGACTGCTCGGTACGGGCGCCTATCAGCCGGCTGGTGCCCGCGCCGTGGGTTTCGGTGGCACGCTCACCGAAGAGTCGGATTGGAAGAGCTTGTTCTTCTCCGCGACCTGGAACGCCACCGACCGCTTCCGCGTCAACTTCGGCGGCCGCCAGCAGGACGCGAAGAAGGACGGCCGCTTGCCGGCCGAGGTGGCATTCCTAGTCGGGCCGACGGCCACTTCCTTCTCGCCGTTCCAACCGATCCCGCCCGGGAATGCGGGCGGCGTCCCGGCGGTCGGAACTGTGGAAGCCAGCGAGTTCTTGCCAGAAGTGGGTTTGGAGTGGGACGTCTCCGACAGCGTGATGACCTACGTCAAGTACGCGGAGGCGTTCAAGAACGGCGGGTTCGTGATGTCGCCGCCCGTGGGCGGCGGCTTGCCGAACCCGTTCACCTTTGCGCCCGAGTTCGCCGAGGGCTATGAGATCGGCTTCAAGAGCCGGCTGGCCGATAATCGCTTGGAGTTCAACGCTGCCGCCTACAGGACCGACTACACCGATTTGCAGGTGACGGTGTTTATCAGTGCTATCGGACGATTCATTACGACCAACGCCGCCGAAGCGCACACCCAGGGCCTCGAGTTCGACGGCCGTTGGGCCATCACCGACGCCTTCACGCTCGGGTTCGCTGGCGCGTTCGGCTCGGAGGCCGTGTATGACGCTTACGATGGCGCGTCGTGCAACTCGCTCGAAGCGAAGAGCGTGCCGCCGCCCTGCCGCGCCGATCGCGCCGGCGTGTCGCTGCCCTATGCGCCGGACTGGACGGCCTCCTTCAACCCGGACTACCGCCTGATGGTCGGCACCAATTACCAGCTCTCAATTGGCGCCAACATTCGTTTCAGCGATGGCTTCTGGATCAGCGACAACGAGGATCCGCGCAACGAGGTCGGGGCCTTCGAGCGCGTCGATCTGCGCGTGGGCGTGTCGCCGATGGGCGGCCGCTGGGACGCGGCGTTCTATTGGCGCGACCTGACCGACGAGCGCCTCGTCACCGGTGGTCAGCCCGACTTCCAGCACAAGACGTCGGATCCGACGCTGTACGATGGGTTTGGCGTCACGCGTGAGCGCGGGGAGCGGTACGGCATCCAGTTTAGCTACAATTTCGGCGGCTGACCGGTTTCCACATACAACAAGAGGGCGACGCGTGTTACCGCGTCGCCCTCTTGACGTCAAAAGACGCGGCGGGAACGCGAACGGATCACCGCCCCACGGTTGCCTTGATCCGCCATTCGGCGTAGTTATGCGCTCCTAACCTCACGGCGGAGACTTGTCGGTGGATTTGGAGCGGACCGAACGCGCCGCTAACGCCGCAGGCCTCGATTCGCCTTCTCGACGCGTTACGCAAGCGCTTGCCGCGACAGTGGCCGCTCTTGGGCTCGCTGCAGCGAGCACGGCACTTGCGCATCACGGCCTCGGCCGCTTCGACCGCACCAAGCAGGTCGAATTCACTGGCGTGATCACGAGCATCGACTTCGTCAACCCGCACTCGTATTTGCACTTCGACGTCGCCAAGGCCGATGGCGGAACGCTCGGCATGCGCTGCGAAATGCGCGCGGCCACGTTGCTGCGACGTTCGGGCTGGTCGGAGGAGATGTTCGTCACCGGCGCCACGGCCACGGTGTTCGGTTTCGCGCACCGCGACGATCCCGCATCGTGCTATCTCGAGGACATCACGATCGGCGCCGCGCCGCGCATCAACCGCAACGATCAGTTTGCGATCACGTCGGCCGTGGACGTCGCGACTCGACCGCGGCGGCGTCCATCCGGTGAGCCGAACATCTCGGGCGATTGGGCGCAGGAACAATACGTGATAGCCGTGCCGCCGGGTGGCGGCGGCGGGGCGCTCGTGCCGAAGAGCTTGATCCCGGCCGTCGAGTCGGGCCAGCTCGCGCTTGCGGACGTGCCACCTTCTGGCTGGGGGGCGCGGCCCGTGACTTTGACCGCGCGCGGACAACAAGAGGTTGACGCCTTTCGGATGTGGTCGACCGAGGACAACCCGCGCCTGCGTTGCCGGCCGACGAGCATTCTCTTCGACTGGGTATTCGATGGCGCGGTCAACCGTATCACTCAAGAGGACGATCGCATCGTCATCAACTACGGGCTCTACAGCTTCGAGCGCGTCATTCACATGGACATGGATGAGCACCCGGCGGGAGTGCCGCCGAGCTATGCCGGCCATTCGATCGGCCGTTGGGAGGGCGACGTGCTCGTCGTCGATACGGTCGGTTTCGAGCCCGGCGTCATCGCGCCGCCGCTGCGCCACAGCGATCAGCTGCACGTCGTCGAGCGCTTTTCGCTCGAGCCAAAGGCCTTGGTCCTGACGCGAGACTTCGTGGCCGAGGACCCCGTGTACTTTACCGATCGTTACATCGGCTCTGACACGGTGCTCGTCGCCGAGGTGCCGTACGTCGCACATCCCTGCGACGAGCTCACCTACGAATTTCGGCCCGAAACAAAACGCTAACGTTCCAACTCTTAAGGGGAGATCATGAATCGGAACCAGATACTGCTCGCACTCGTGGCTACGTTCGCGTTGGCTCCGGCGGTGGCTCAAGAGCCGATCATCGTGGCCGCCGATCCGGAAGCACTGCTGACCGACGCCGACCCGGTGTTGCATGCCAACAAGCAGGTCGCGTTGCACGTTCTGCGTGAGCTCATTCAGTGCGGCTACTGGGACCAAGCCGACAAATGGCTCAGCGAGCGTTACCTGCAGCACAATCCGAACGTCAAATCCGGGCGCGACAATATCCTGAAGTTTTTCGCTTCGTCACCGCGAACGCCGACCTGTGAAAAACTCACGCTGCCGATCGTCACGGTGCTCACAAGCGGCGAC
>Ga0208454_1000111_pt1 | contig 58802 bp, 54 predicted proteins | sample EasRivMeERMZT100_FD_187530 | JGI IMG/M metagenome (GOLD analysis project Ga0208454, IMG submission 187530) | Soil microbial communities from meander-bound floodplain in the East River, Colorado, USA - East River MetaG ERMZT100 (SPAdes) (version 2) | ecosystem: Environmental > Terrestrial > Soil...
TTCGATCCTCGCCCCGCCAGCGTGATCGCCGCACGTAGCGCCGCGTGCGCAGCGAAGACCACGTGGTACCTGGTCCGGTGTACGCGCGGCGGCGGGACGAGCGCCGCAAGCCGGGCGATGAAGTCCAACGGTGCGAAGTCCGGCGCCGCGGCGTGCCAGCCGTCAGGGTATCCGAGCACGAAAGTCTCGCGTTTGAACGGGAACCCAGGTAGCGTCAGCCCTACGATGCAACCGGGCGCCCGAGTTACTCACTACGAGATTCTCTCTGCCCCTCCACACCGCACCCAGCGGCGGACACTCCCCTAAGCGGGGACCGGGGAGCGGCGAACGCGGTGCTACGAGCGATGACGACCGTATGACTCCGGAACGTCGCACGAAAATCGACGAGCTGTATCGTGCGGCGCTCGAGATCCCTGCGGCGCAGCGTGCGGTGTTCGTGCTCGAGCGAGCGCGGGGAGACGCCGATATTCGCCGCGAGGTCGAAGCGTTGCTCTCCAGTGCGAGCGCTACCGCGATGAGGCCGCGGGACGACGAGGCGCTCGGCACCGATCTCGCCGCCGGAACCTCCATAGGTAGTTATCGCATCGAGGGCGCACACGGGTCACCTGATCTATGCCGCCGCCGGCGCGCTGCGGGCCGTGCGATTCGATCTCGCGACGCTGGCGGTGCTGAGCGATCCAGTGTCGGTCGTGGAAGGCGTGATGATGACGGCGAACGGCGCAGCCAACTACGCCATATCGCAAACGGGTACGCTCGTTTACGTGCCGGCCGGCGCGTCCGCAGTGACCACGTCGCCGCGGTCGCTCGTGTGGGTCGATCGGAACGGGCGCGAGGAACCAATCAAGGCGCCGCCGCGCCCCTACGGGGTCCCTCGGCTGTCGCCCGACGGAGCGCGCGTCGCCGTCGAACTCCTAGATCAGGAGAACGATATCTGGATTTGGGATTTTGACCGGGAGGCGCTGACACGGTTGACGTTCGACGCCGGCTTCGACGTAATGCCGCTCTGGACGCCCGATAGTCGGCGAGTGATCTTCGCGTCCACTCGCGCGGGTGCCCCGAATCTGTACGCGCAGGCCGCCGACGGAGCCGGTCCCGTCGATCGGCTGGCGACAAGCGAGCGCTCGCAGATGGCCACATCCAGCACGCCGGACGGGACGAATCTAATCGGCACGGAGGACGGGCGCGTCATCGTCCTTCCGCTCGCGACGGGCGGGTCGCCCGGCGCCGTCGCGCGACCCCTCTTCAACGGAGGCTTCCCCGAGGTCTCACCCAACGGCCGGTACGTCGCGTATCAGTCTGCCGAGTCGGGGCAGAACGAGGTTTACGTGCGGCCGCTCGTCGAAGTGGACGCCGGCCGCTGGCAGGTCTCGTCGGGAGGCGGGACGCGTCCCGTGTGGGCGAGTAGCAGCCGCGAACTGTTCTACCTTGACGAATCGCAGCGGCTCACCGCGGTGCCGGTCGAAATGTCCGGATCGACGTTCACAGCGGGCAAGCCGGTGAGGGTGCTCGACACCAGTTTTGCCAACCCGTTTCCCGCTCGCTGGTACGACGTGTCGCAAGATGGCCAGCGGTTCCTGATGGTCAAGGACAACGCTGCGGGCACTCCGAATGCGCCACCCAGTATGGTCGTCGTCGAACATTGGCTCGGGGAGTTGAAGGCGCGCGTGCCGACTAACTGATTTGGTAGCAACGTAGTAGCAACCGCACGTTGCACCGATGCTCTCGCCATGACACGTTCGGTGCGTCATTGACGTACTATACGTCACTGGTGTATGGTCTCAGCCATGGTCTTCGTCGAGTCGGCCGTGTTTACCCGCCAGGTGCGGGGGCTGCTGACCGATGAGGAGTACGCGGGTCTCCAATGGCATTTAGCGCTGTACCCTAAAGCCGGTGAGGTCATCCAAGGCACCGGCGGACTGCGCAAAGTGCGCTGGGCCGGCGCCGGCAGTGGTAAACGAGGCGGCGTGCGAGTGATCTACTTCCACGCCCTGAGTCAGAGTCAGGTCCGACTACTGCTGATCTATCGCAAGGGCGTCACGGACGATCTATCAGGCGCGGAGAAAAAGGTTCTTCGTCAGCTCAACGAGAATTGGTAAGGAGCGAGTCCATGAACAAGAAGCTGTTCAGCGAACTGGTCGAGAGCATGACGCAAATGAACGAAATCGTTCGTGGCAAGCGCGCGCCCTCGCGCAAGTTCGAGGTCGATGCAATTACCATCAAAGCGCTTCGCGCGAAGATCGGGCTGAGCCAACCGAAGTTCGCCGCTCTGCTGAATGTCGACGTCGGGACGCTGCGCAACTGGGAGCAAGGCCGACGCGAGCCCACGGGCCCGGCGAAAGCGCTCTTAACCGCTATCAGTAGAGACCCGACTCACGTCCTAAAAGCGCTCGCTGCGTAACACAGGACCAGACCGAAGGGGCCGCTCCTCCCTTCAGCTTTACCATGTCTCGGGTATAGACCGTTACCTATGTGACCGGAATACACCTGAGTGGATTGGTGGGCCGTGCTGGAGTCGAACCAGCGACCAATGGATTAAAAGTCCAGTGCTCTACCAGCTGAGCTAACGGCCCGTCGTTTGCAGTGGCACCCGCTGGCTGCAGGGTGCGGCGGCATTATAGACCGGAAGATCTGCCGCGGGCAGCCGCTTAGCGCGCCGGCTGGTAGCGCGTGGGGTCCGGCACGCCGGCGGCCGCAAAGCCTTCGCGCCGCAACCGGCACGAGTCGCACCGGCCGCAGCCGCGCCCCTCGGCATCGGCCTGGTAGCACGACACCGTGAGCGAGTAGTCCACGCCGAGCTCGAGGCCGCGGCGAATGATGTCGGCCTTCGACAACGTCACGAGAGGCGCATCGATGACGACTGCGCCGCCCTCCACGCCGCGCTTGGTCGCAAGCCGCGCCAGCGTCTGAAACGCAGCGATGAACTCCGGTCGGCAATCGGGATAGCCAGAAAAATCGATAGCGGTTACACCGATCACGATCTTGCCGGCCTCGATCACCTCGGCCAGCGCAAGCGCGAAGCTCAAGAACACGGTGTTGCGCGCCGGCACGTACGTGACCGGGATGCCCGCGCCGCCATGCTCTGGCACCGCAATGCTTTCGTCCGTGAGCGCCGAGCCGCCGAGCTCGCCGATCGGCAAGCGCAGCTCGCGATGCGCCACCGCTCCGAGCGCCGCCGACACACGCCGTGCCGCCGTGAGCTCCGCGCGATGCCGCTGCCCATAGTCGAACGCAACTGTGTAGCACTCGTCGCCGCGCGCCCGCGCAATCGCAAGCGCCGTCGCCGAATCCAGTCCGCCCGACAGCAACACCACCGCGCGCGTCACGGCTGAGCCCCCCGCGACGGAGTCGGATGCACAGTTGCCCGGTCGAGCGCGCTAGCGCTGTCACACCCAGAGCACGGAGTCGGTGCGAGAGAGCCCTCGCGAAAGCGTCGGCACCAGGGATGGTGCCGACGCAGCCTACAGGGACGTACTTGCGGCGGTTTCGCGAGGGCTCTCTCGCGCCGGCTCCGTGCCGGCACCCAGCAACCCCGCACGCGGCTGCGCTGCCAGAGGCAATCGTTGTTTGCCGAGCGAATCATTTGCCGGGGACGTTGCCCCATAGGACCTTGTGCAGCTGCACCTGCAAGCGCACGGGCAATCGATCGGCGAGAATCCAATCGGCAAGAGTGCCGGCCGGCAACTCCTCGTAGCTCGGCGAAAAGAACACCGGGCACGGCACCGGATGCTTGGCCACCACGTCGCGCGCCCAGTCGTAGTCGGCCCGATCGCAGATCACGATTTTCACGGCATCGTGCGGCGTCAGCAGCGCGAGGTTCTCCCAGCGATTGCGGTGCGACTCCTTCGAGCCCGGCGTCTTGATGTCGACCACGCGGGCCACGCGCGCATCGACGTCCGCGATGTCGAACGCCCCGCTCGTCTCCAGCGAGACGTTGAAGCCCGCGTCACAGAGCGCCGTGAGTAGTTCCGCACAGCGCGGTTGCGCGAGCGGCTCGCCACCCGTCACGCAAACGTACGGCGTGCCATGGCGGCGCACTTCCGTCTCGATCTCGGCGAACGAGTGCCACTGCCCGCCCGTGAACGCGTAGGCCGTATCGCAATACTGGCAGCGCAGCGGACAGCCCGTGAGGCGGACGAACACCGTGGGCCAGCCGCTGAAGCAAGCCTCGCCCTGAATGGAAAAGAAGATCTCGGTGATCTTCAGCCGCGGATTTGCCGCGTCATGCTCCACCGCGGCGGCCACGGCACGTCACCCACTATTGCGACATGCGCTCGAGGCGCTGCGAGGCGAGCCGCGCAGCCGTGGTGTCGGGGAACTGGCGCATCACGTCCTGCAGGGACGTACGCGCAGCCGCCGTGTCACCGAGCTCGATCTGGCAGTAGCCCACTTTGAGCAACGCGTCGGGCATCTTCGCCGACTGCGGATACTGCTCCACGACCTTGCGGAACTCCGGCAGCGCGGCCGAGAATTGCCGCTGCACATACTGCGTCTCGGCGAGCCAATATTGCGCGTTGTCGGCGAGCGGGCTCGTTGGGTACACCGCGAGAAACTCGGTGAAGGCCCTGCCAGCTTCCGGGTACTTGCGCGCCTGAATCAAATCGAATGCCGCCTGATAGCTTTGCTGATCGCTGCCTGCGGGTCGCGCCGCCACGGGCGGCACACTCGGCTCGGCCGCCGCGAAGCCACCCGCCTGCGGCGCGACCGGCGGCGGTTCGAAGGCGCGCGGCGCAATCTCGAGCGCCTGCAAGCGCCGATCGACGTCCACGTAGAGCTCGCGCTGGCGGTCATCGCTATTCGTGGTTTCGAAGCGCAGCGTCTCGATCTCACCCCGCAGCGCCTGACTCTCGGCGCGCAGCTGATCGAGCTCGGTGGCGAGCTGCACCAAGCTCTGATTCTCCACCACGCGCTCGATGCGGATGATGCGCGCTTCGAGATCCGTCATCTTGAGGGCCACCGGATCTTCCGAAGGCGAGAGTGTGCTGCAACCGCTAGCGATCAGCGCGGCGGCAATGGGCAGATGCAGATTCTTCACCGGTAGGTACCTCCTCGACGCGGCGAACGCGGGCGCACAACCCGTCGTTCGCCCGCTATTGGCGTTCAACGATAGACCAGCTCGACGCGGCGATTGAGGCGCCAGGTCTCGTCGTCGCTACCCGTGGCCGCCGGGCGTTCCTCGCCGTAGCTAACCGTGGTGAGCTGTGTGCCAGCCGCGCCCTGCAGCATCAACACGCGGCGCACAGCCTGCGCGCGACGCTCACCGAGGCCGATGTTGTACTCGCGGCTGCCGCGCTCGTCGGTATGACCCTCGAGCCGCAGCGCAACGTTGGCGTTCTGCGCCAGATATTGGCCGTGAGCGGCCAACAGAGCCGTGAACTCGGGCCTGATCTCGGCCTGATCGTAGTCGAAGTACACGACGAGCTGCTCCATCAAGCGGCGCGTCTCCGCGTCGAGCGGCGACTCGACGATACCGCCGCCGGCGCCGTCGCCCGAAGTCGCCGCGCCATCCTCTAAACCGGAGTCAGCGCCATTCGCTGCCTCGTCGGGCAGCGTGTTACCGCGGTTGCAGGCCGTGACGGTGAACAGCGTCGCGGTGAACAAGATCAACAAAGAGCTCTTCATGGGTAGTCCTCAGATAAAACAGGGAAAACGATGCTCGCTAGGATACTGCAACGGCGTTTCCGCGGTTAAGGTCGCGGAAAAGGCCCCCACACGGGCTCGCGCACGTCACCCGCGACGGACGCGATCTGCGTGCGAATACGCCCGTCCGTGCTGACCGATGCCAGCACGCCACGGGTGCCCTCGCGCGTGGCATAAATGATCTGCGCGCCGTTCGGCGCAAAGCTCGGCGACTCGTCGAGCCGACCCGTGGTGAGAATTTCGAGCTCGCCGTTCGCGACGGTCACCACGCCGATGCGATAGGTGTTGCTCTGACCGTAGACCACGGCGAGCTGTTTGCCGTCCGGCGACAAACGCGGTCGCGCGTTGTAAACACCCTCGAAGGTGACGCGCTCGGCGCGAGCGCCGGGCTCGGCCGAGACGCGATAGACGTTCGGGCCACCGGCCCTGTCCGACGTGAAGTACAGGCTGCGGCCATCGGGGGCCCAGACGGCCTCCGTATCGATGGCGTTGTCGGTGGTTAGTTGCCGCAGCACCTGCGTCGTGAGGTCGAGCGTATAGACATCGAGGTTGCCGGCATCGCGCGACAGCGTGAGCGCCAGCGTCCGACCGTCGGGCGAGAACGCCGGCGAGCTGTTCACGCCGGCCCGCGCCGAGACGCGCTCCCGCGTGCCGGTGCGCAGCGTCTGCACGTAGACGGCCGATTGGTTACCTTCGAACGACACGTAAGCCAGCCGCCGCGCATCCGGCGACCAGGACGGCGACATGAGCGGCTGCGGTGAGTCGGCCACCATGCGTGCGTTCTCGCCGTCGGCGTCGGAGACGATGAGCCGAAACCGCTTGGTGCCGTCCGACCGACGCTCCTCGCTGACGTAGGCGATCTGCGTGCTGAACACGCCGGGGATGCCCGTGATCTCTTGGAAGATCATGTCGGCGATGCGGTGCGCCGTGGCGCGCAGGTCGGCGCGCCCGGCTTGGAGCCTGAAGCCCGTGAGCTGTTCACCGCGCGTCACATCGAACAGCTGGAACACCGCGGTAAAACGATCCGGCGAGTCCTCCGTGAGCGTGCCGATGACGAGATAATCGGCGTCGAGCACGCGCCAATCCTGGAAGCGCACCTGCGCTGCTTGAGTGGGTCGCGACACCATGTCCGCGACAGCCAGCGGCGCGAAGCGGCCGCTGCTGCGCAGATCGGCGCCGACGACGCCCGCCAAATCGAACGCCGGTGCACCTGCGCCCTGCCAGCCGAAGGGCACGACGGCGATCGGCGCAGCGGTCTCGGCGCCACGCGTGATATTGACGACGAGCTGCGCCTCCGCGGTCCCAGCCAACCACGTGCCGAGCAGCGCCAGGGCGCCGATCCAGGCCACTTTGCCGCGACGCTGGCCTAGACCTGCTGTGTTCAACTCTCTGACTCCGAGCATCACAACTCCAGTAGTGACAGATTACAAATCCGGGTGGAAACGGACGCTGAGGCTGCGCTCGAACAGCGCCGGGTTCGGCGGCTTCGGCAACGGTGACGCGTCCATCACGGCCTTTTCGATCGAGCGAATGACGGCCTCGTCGCCGTTGCAGCTACTGACTTTGACACTCATGACGTCGCCCGTCGGCAACTGCACGACGTCGACGACGCAGGTGAGACCTGGCCGCACGCTGAGCGGTTTGATCCAATTGCGCTCGATCCGATTCTCGATCATCGCAATATACTGATCGAGCAGCCCGGCCCGCTCCGCATTCATGCGCTCCGCTTCGGCAGCCAGCTCTCGTTGTAGCTGCTCTTCAGCTCGCTGCTGGTCGCGCCGGGCCGCTTCGCGCTTCGCGGTCTCCTCGCGCTCCGTGCGCTCGCGCGCTTCGCGTTCACGTTGTTCCTTGGCCACCTGTTCCTGGCGGCGTTTCTCGGCCGCCACGCGGTCGCGCTCCTGCTGCTCCGCGCGCTGCCGATCGGCCACGCGCTTCTGCTCGGCCTCGGTCTGTGCCCGCTCGGCGTCACGTCGCTGTTGCTCCTCGCGTCGACGGCGCTGCTGTTCCTGTCGCGTCACCTGCTCGCGCCGGTCGGCTTCATGCTCGAGAATGGCCGAGTCCACGATCACGCCTTGAATGGGCGCCGCCGCCACGGCCGCACGCTGCTGCGCCGGCAAACGGATGCCGAGCACCAGCGCAGTGACGACTGCGACGTGCAGCATCACGGACCAGACGACGGCTCCCTTGTGTTGGCGGACAAAGCTCATCCCGACCCGCTCAGCGGCCTCCTCGAACACTCTCCGGTAGATCCGTGGGATCGGTGAGGAACCCCACTTTGGTCGCGCCGGATTGCTGCAACAAGGCCGCGCCGATGACGACGCGGCCGTAAGGGACGTTCTCGTCGCCCTTCACGAGCACCGGCGTCTCCGGATTGCGCCGGATCACGGCCGACACCCGCTCAACGATCGCCGACTCTTCGATCGGCGAATCGACGTCGTCACCGATGTTCAAGTAGAACCGACCTTCGCGATCGACGCTGAGCACGACCGGCTCGTTGTCCTTCAAGAGCTCGGGATCGAGCGCCTCGGCCGGCGCCTTCGGCAAGTCCACGCTGATACCTTGCGTGAGCAGCGGCGCCGTGATCATGAAGATGATGAGCAGCACCAGCATCACGTCGATGTAGGGTACGACGTTGATCTCGGACATGAGGCGATGTTTGCCCTTCAGCATGCTCATGATTCGACTCCCGTGGCGTGGCGCTCGGCCGCAGCTGCTTTGTCGCGCGACACGGGACGCCCCGCGTTGCGCTGGAAGATGGCCGAGAGCTCTTCCATGAAGGTGTCGTAACGCACCTCGATCCGGTTCACTTGGTCGGCGTAGCGGTTGAAGAAGAAGCCCGCCGGAATCGCGGCGAACAAACCCATGGCCGTAGCGACGAGCGCTTCCGAGATACCGGGGGCCACCATCGAGATCGTGGCGCTCTGCACGCCACCGAGCGCTTGGAACGAGCTCATGATGCCCCACACCGTGCCGAGCAAGCCGACGTACGGGCTCGTGCTGCTGACCGTGGCGAGGAACGCGAGATTGTGCTCGAGGCGATCCGTTTCGCGCAGCTGCGACACACGCATGGCGCGGCGTGCGCCTTCGATGATTTGCTCGGCGCCAAGCCCCGACTCCTGCCGCAGCCGGCCGAACTCGCGGAACCCGCCTTCGAAAATCCCGGCCATGCCGAGCGGCGTGGCGTCCGCCCGCGCGATGTCGCGATACAGCGAGCTCAAGTCGCCGCCCGACCAAAACTTGGCCTCGAACGTCGCCGCCGCCTTGACGGCCTCCTTCAACAGGCGCTGCTTATCGATGATGACGGCCCACGAGGCGATGGACGCCACGAGCAACAGGGCCAGGATGAACTGGACCACGGGGCTCGCATTCCAGACCAAAGAGATGATCGACAAATCGTTGTTCATGCATTCCACTCGTTAATGAGCGCCGCCGGCAGACGCCGCGGCCGACCGCCGCTCGCGTCCTTGCAGGCCACCTCGGCCAAGCCCTCACACACCACTTCGCCCTCGGGATCGTTCCGTCGCACTTCTTGACCGAACCGCACACGCGCACCGCGCGCCTCGGTGACGGCGGCGGAGACGTACAGCATGTCGCTCAACCGCGCGGGCGCGCGGAAGCGCGCCTCGATGCTCGCCAATACCAACACCACTCCGTGCTCCTCTAGCAGCCGCCCGTGATCGACGCCTTGCGCCCGCAACCATTCGGTGCGCGCGCGCTCCATGAACCGAAAGTAGCTCGCGTTGTAGACGACGCCTTGGGCATCCGTGTCCTCCAAATAGACCCGCACCGGCAGCACGTACTTAGTCACGGCCACGTCCATGCGCGTTCGGCCGCACCTTAGAAAAGGCTCGGCGCGTCGGGGCGATCGCGCGACGCGGGCACCTGAATGCCGAAGTGCAGATACGCGGAGCGCGTCGCGATGCGGCCACGCGAGGTACGCTGCAGAAAACCCTCCTGGATCAGATACGGCTCCACCACGTCTTCGAGCGTGCCGCGCTCCTCGCCGAGCGCCGCCGCCAGGCTCTCGACACCCACCGGGCCACCGTCGAACTTCTCGATCACGGCCAACAGGAGGCGGCGGTCCATCGTGTCGAAACCGTGCGGATCCACTTCGAGCAAATCCATGGCGGCCTTGGCCACGGCCTGGTTGACTCGACCGTCGGCCTTCACCTGCGTGTAATCGCGCACTCGCCGCAACAGGCGATTGGCGATGCGCGGCGTGCCACGGGAGCGGCTCGCGATCTCGCGCGCCCCGGCGTCGTCGATCGGCAGGCCGAGGATATCGGCCGTGCGCAACGCAATCTGCGTGAGCTCCGCGCTCGCGTAGAACTCTAGATGCTGAGTGATGCCGAAACGGTCGCGCAGGGGCGACGTCAGGAGCCCCGCGCGCGTGGTCGCGCCGACGAGCGTGAACGGCGGCAGGTCGAGCTTGATCGAGCGTGCCCCGGGCCCTTCGCCGATCATGATGTCGAGCTGAAAGTCCTCGAGCGCCGGGTACAGCACCTCCTCGACCACGGGGCTCAAGCGATGGATCTCGTCGACGAACAACACATCGTTCGGCTCGAGGTTCGTGAGTAGTGCCGCGAGGTCGCCGGGCCGCTCGAGCACGGGACCCGATGTCTGCCGCAGATTGACGCCGAGCTCGTTGGCAATGATGTGCGCGAGCGTGGTCTTGCCCAAGCCCGGCGGCCCGAACAACAACGTGTGATCGAGCGCTTCGCTGCGCTGCCGGGCGGCCGTGATGAAGATCGCGAGCTGTGCCTTTACGCGTGGTTGGCCGATGTACTCGGCGAGGCGGCGCGGCCGAATGGCGCGGTCGAACGCTTCGTCGTCCTTGGCCGCAATCGGCGCGATCATGCGCCCCTTCTCGATGCTGACTGGCTCGCTCATCGCTCGGCCACCCTTTCGCGGTGTACCCGCCGCAACGCCTCGCGGATCAGCTCCTCGGTGCTCAAACGCACGCCGTCGAGATCCTTGAGCATTCTCACCACCTCACCGGGTTTGTAGCCGAGCGCGAGCAACGCACCGCTCGCCTCCCCCTCGGCCGAAGAACGTGCCGGCAGCGCCGCCGCCTCCGTGGCATGGGCCTCGGGCAACCGATCCGCCATCTCGATGAGCAACCGCTCGCCCGTCTTGCGGCCGACGCCGGGAATCTTCGTGAGGCTCACGAGATCCTTTTCGCGCACACACTGATAGAACCCCTCCACGCTCATGCCGGACAACACACCGAGCGCGATGCGCGGGCCGATGCCGGAGATCTTGAGCAGGTTGCGAAACAGGGTGCGCTCCACTTCGGCAAAGAAGCCGTACAACAGGTGCGCGTCCTCGCGCACGACCAAGTGTGTGACGAGCGTGAGGGTCTGGCCCACCTCCGGCAGGCGGTAGAACGTCGACATCGGCGCCTCGAGCTCGTAGCCCACGCCGCCCACTTCGAGCGTGAGGCTCGGCGGTCGTTTGCTGATCAATGTGCCTCGCAAAAATCCGATCACTGGCTCTTCCGCTAAACCTTGAGGGCCGCCTGCAACGCGCCACGCACGCCCCGCTCGTTGGCATGACAAATCGCCGCCGCGAGCGCATCGGCCGCGTCCGGCGCAATGGCCTCGCGCACACCGAGGATCATCTGCACCATGCGCTGCACTTGGTCTTTCTCTGCGGCGCCACGGCCGACCACGGCCTTCTTGATGTGCCGCGCGCTGTATTCGTAGATCGGCACGGCAGCTGCAAACGTGGCACAGATGGCTGCGGCACGCGCCTGTCCGAGCTTCAACGCACTGTCGGCGTTGCGGCTCAAGAAGACGCGCTCGATCGCAATCTCGGCAGGCTGGTACTCGCGCACGACCTCACCAAGCCCCGTGAAAATGCTGCGCAGCCGTTCGCTGTGCTCACCATCGGTGCGAATGCAGCCCCATTGGACAGCCGTCGTCCGCGCGCCGTCGATGTCGACGATGCCGAAGCCCGTGATCTGCGAGCCTGGGTCGATACCGAGAATCCGCACGGAACCGAGAACTCTTTCGCGAGGCGCCAATTGAACGGGGTTCGCCGCCCGCCTGCTCACGAGCGCTCCTGCGAGAACTTCGCCCAGTTCCTCTCAAGAGGCATGTCGCACCAATACATCGCGGCCGGCCCGTGCGGGGCCGTCCGGATTTGCCGTAAACTCAACTCCGACGGTGGCCCCCAAAGCCACCCGCAGACTATGATACCGGCAGAAGTGCGCGAGCGTTAGCGGTTGATGCCGTGGATGGCGCGTTTGTCGGCGGCCAGCGACGCCTCGTGCAAGGCCTCGCTCAGAGTCGGATGCGCGTGGATGGTGCGCTGGATGTCCTCCGCCGACGCCGAGAACTCCATCGCGAGCACTGCCTCCGCGATCAACTCCCCGGCCATAGGTCCGACGATGTGCACGCCGAGCACGTCGTCGTGCTCCTGATCGGCGATGAGCTTCACGAGACCGGCGGTCTGGTTCATGCCCTTGGCGCGGCCGTTGGCAGCGAAAGCGAAAGTACCCACCTTATAGGGCCGCCCACCAGCCTTGACCTGTTCCTCGGTCTCCCCGACCCAGGCGATTTCGGGCGCCGTATAGATGACCGCCGGAATCGTCCGGTAGTTCATCTCGGCGACGTGACCGGCAATGAGCTCGGCCACCATGACACCTTCTTCCATCCCCTTGTGCGCGAGCATCGGGCCACGGACCACGTCGCCCACGGCCCAGACGTTCGGCACCGTGGTACGGCATTTGTCGTCGACCTCGATGAAACCGCGCTTGTCGAGGGGCACTTTGACGTCGGGTCCGAACAGCCCCTGGGTCACGGGGCGACGGCCCACCGCGACGACCAAAGCATCGACTTCGAGATCCTGCACCGAGCCGCCCGTCTCGTAACGCACCTTCACCGCATTGCCCTGTGCGTTGGCTGCCGTCACCTTGGCGCCCAAACGAATGTCGAGACCTTGGCGCTTCAAGTGCCGCAGCGCCTCCTTGGCGATCTGCTGATCCGCAGTGGGCAGGAAGGTGTCGAGCGCTTCGAGCATGACGACTTCGGAGCCCAAGCGACGCCAGACGCTGCCGAGCTCGAGGCCGATGACGCCGGCACCGATGACGCCGAGTCGTTTGGGCACGGCGTTGAACGCGAGCGCGCCCGTGGAATCGACGATGCGCTCGCCGTCGAACTTGGCGATCGGCAATTCGATCGGCACGGAACCCGTAGCCAGCACGATGTGCTCGGCTGCCAAGGTCTCCACGCCCGCATCGGTGGTGACTTCCACACGATTGCCGACGAGCAACTTGCCCCGACCCTTGATAGCCCTAACTCCAGCCGCCTTGAACATGGCTTCGATGCCGGACGTGAGCTGCTTGACGATGCCGCGCTTGCGGTTCTGCATAGCTCCCACGTCGATCGCGAGACCACCGACCTTGATGCCGTGCTGCTCAAACTCCGAGTGCGCGCGGTGATAGAGCTCGGTCGACTCGAGTAACGCCTTCGACGGTATGCAGCCGACGTTCAAGCACGTGCCGCCGAACAGGCGCTGCCCTTCCTCGTTCTTCCAATCGTCGATACACACCACGGAGAGCCCGAGTTGCGCAGCGCGAATAGCGGTGGGATAGCCACCCGGACCGCCGCCGATGACGACGACGTCGTATTTCTTGTCGTTCATGATGATGCTCGAGTCGGAGTAACTAGATTGCGAGTAGCAGCCGCGAGGGGTCTTCGATGAGATCCTTCACGTGCACGAGGAATTGTACGGCGTCTCGACCATCGACGATGCGATGGTCGTAGGTCAGAGCCAGATACATCATCGGCCGCGCTTCGATCTTGCCGTCGACGATCATGGGTCGCTGCTGAATCTTGTGCATACCGAGAATGCCGCTTTGCGGCGGATTCAGTATCGGCGTGGACATGAGCGAGCCGAAAATGCCGCCGTTGGTGATCGTGAACGTGCCACCCGTGAGCTCTTCCATTTGCAACGAGCCGCTACGCGCGCGCTCGCCGAAATCGCGGATCGAGTGCTCGATCTCAGCGAAGCCGGAAGCTTCCGCATTGCGCAACACCGGCACGATCAAACCGCGGTCGGTGGACACGGCCACGCCGACGTCGAAGAACTCGTGGTAGATGATGTCGCTGCCGTCCACCGAGGCGTTCAGCAGCGGATACTGGCGCAAGGCCTCGATGCTGGCCTTGACGAAGAACGACATGAATCCAAGCTTGATGCCATGGCGCGCGGTGAACTGCTCCTGATAACGCTGGCGTAGCGCCATCACGGCCGTCATGTCCACCTCGTTGAACGTCGTGAGCATGGCGGCCTGCTGCTGGGCCTGCAGTAACCGCTCGGCGATGCGTGCCCGCAGACGGGTCATCGCCACACGTTGCTCGTTCCGTACGGGCCCCGTGCGCTGCGGCTCTTGGCCGGCGATGCCGGCGCGGCTCAGCACGTCGTGCTCGATGCCGACGGTCGTGGCGCGGTGATCGGCGATGTAATCGAGAACGTCGCCCTTGGTGATGCGTCCCTCGCGACCGGAGCCCGCGATCGAAAGTGGATCGAGATCGTGCTCTTCGACGAGCTTGCGGACTGCCGGACCCATCTTGTTAGCAGACGCGGCACCGGCAGGGCGCGAAGGTGGCGGCGCAACGGCGGTAGGGGGCGGCGATACGGACTTGGGGGCCACGGCAGGCGCGGCCGCTACGGTTTGCGGCGCCGGTTTGGCCGGCGCAGGCGCGGCGGCAGCCACCGTACCGGGCTCGAGCACGGCCAGCAACTGCCCACTCGTGACCACGGCGCCATCGGCCGCAACGATCTGCTTGAGCACACCGTCGGCTGGAGCCGGCACCTCGAGAACGACTTTGTCGGTCTCCAAATCCACGAGGTTCTCCTCGCGGCGGACGGTTTCCCCGGCTTTCTTGTGCCAAGTAACGAGCGTGGCATCCGCCACGGACTCCGGGAGTTGCGGGACCTTGACCTCGATGCTCACTAGCCGTTCACCCTTCGCGTCCTTGTTCCAGGCCTTGTCTAGGCACGTTTACCCACGGTCGACAAACCGGCAGCTCGTTCCTGAGTGGAGGACGTCAATGCCGCGGCTACCAATGCTTGCTGCTGCCGAACGTGCAGCGCGTGAATGCCGGAAGCCGGCGCTGCTGCGCCCGGACGGCCCGCGTAGAACAACTGGTGCCGGCCGCCGAGCGGCTCCTGAAGACGGTGACGAATTTGATACCAAGCACCCTGATTCTGCGGCTCTTCTTGGCACCAGACCACTTCGTTGGCGTTGCGGTAACGGCCGATCACTCGAGCATACTCTTCGATCGGGAACGGATATAGCTCTTCGATCCGGACGATCGCCACATTGGCGATCCCTTCGTTGCGGCGATACTCGGCAAGATCGAAGTACACCTTGCCGCTGCAGAACACGACGCGCGTCACCGCTTCGTCCGCGAGCGGCTCGACTTCCTCGATGATCGGGTGGAACCGGCCGCGCGCCAGATCGGCCAATGTGGACACCGACAAGCGATGTCGCAGCAAGCTCTTCGGCGTCAGGACCACGAGCGGCTTGCGCAAGTGGCGAACATCTGGCGACGCAGCAAATGGAACATCTGCGCCGGCGTCGACGGCACGCAAACCTGCATGTTGTGCTCGGCGCACAGCTGCAAGAATCGTTCGAGCCGTGCGGAGGAATGCTCGGGGCCTTGGCCCTCGTAGCCGTGCGGCAAGAACAACGTGAGACCGCAGAGCCGGCCCCACTTCGCTTCGCCCGAGCTGATGAACTGGTCGATGACGACCTGGGCGCCGTTCACGAAGTCGCCGAACTGCCCTTCCCAGATCACGAGCGTGTCTGGCGAGGTCGTGCTGTAGCCATACTCGAAACCGAGCACGGCCTCCTCCGATAACAATGAGTCCGCGGCCATGAACGCGCGCGGCTCCGCGACCACGTGCGCCAGCGGCACGTAAGCCTCGCCGCTACTTTGATCGAGCAGCGCGGCATGGCGGTGGAAAAACGTGCCGCGGCGAGTGTCCTGACCGACCAAGCGGACGTGGAAATTCGCCGCCAGCAACGAAGCGTAAGCGAGACTCTCCGCGAATCCCCAATCGCAACCCATCTCGCCAGCCGCCATACGCCGCCGGTCGTCCATGATGCGCTGCACGCGCCCGTGGAGCTTGTGGCCTGCGGGCACGGTGTTGATGATCGTCGCGAGCCGCTGTAACTCGGCGTCGGGCAAGCCGGTAGTGACCGAATCGCTGAGCGACGCTTCGTGATAGCGGCTCCAGTCGACCGTGTACTGGTTGCCGATCATGCCGAGCGCGTCCCGATTCGGATTGCGCCCTTCGTCGAGGGCCGCGCGGTAATCGTCAGCCATCTTGTCGACACCTTGCGGGGTCACCACACCATGCTCGGTGAGCTTTCGGGCGTAGAGCACGCGCGTGCTTGGATGCTCACGAATGGCGTTGTACATCGTCGGCTGCGTAGCCGCCGGCTCGTCCGCTTCGTTGTGACCGAGGCGCCGATAGCCGACGAGGTCGATCACGACGTCCTTATGGAACGCCTGCCGATAGCGCAGTGCCAAACGCACCGCCGCCACGGCCGCCTCCGGGTCGTCGCCGTTCACATGGAACACCGGCGCCTCGATCATCTTGGCGATGTCGGAGCAGTAGGTCGTGGACCGGCAGTCTTGTGGATCGCTGGTCGTAAACCCGATCTGGTTATTGATGACGAGGTGGACGGTACCGCCCGTGTAAAACGCTCGCGTCTGTGACAGCTGGAACGTCTCGGCTACGACACCCTGGCCTGCGAAGGCAGCGTCGCCATGAATCAGCACGGGCAAGACCTGCTCGCCGAGCGCATCACCGCGTCGATCCTGTCGGGCGCGGACGGAACCTTCAACGACGGGGTTGACGATCTCGAGGTGCGACGGGTTGAAGGCGAGCGCGATGTGCACGTTACCGCCCGGAGTCCGCACGTCGGCGGAATAACCCTTGTGGTACTTCACGTCGCCCGAGCCCTTGAGGCTGGCAAGGTCGTAAGCACCCTCGAACTCGGAAAATAGATCCTGCGGCGATTTGCCGAGCACGTTCACGAGCACGTTCAAGCGCCCGCGATGCGCCATGCCGATCACGATCTCCTGGACGCCGGCCTCACCGGCCCGCTGGATCAAATCGTCGAGAACGGGAATCAGCGTTTCGCTGCCTTCGAGCGAGAAACGTTTCTGCCCGACGAAGCGCGTGTTGAGGTACCGCTCGATTCCTTCGGCGCGCGTGAGGCTATCGAGAATCGTGGTTTGCTCCTCCGGCGCCAACGTCCCATGGGCTCGGGAGGCTTCGAACTGCTCGCGCAGCCACAGCCGCTCGCGAGCCCGCGAAATGTGCGCGAACTCGGCCGCGAGCTTGCCACAATAGATGCGCTTCAGCAGCGCGAGGATGTCTTGCAGCTTCATGCGCGCATGGCCGGTACCAGCCAGCCCGCCGGTAAAGAACTCGCGGCCGAGGTCGGCATCACCCAGACCGAGGAAATCGAGGTTCAGCACGGCCGGCGTGGGCCGGTCCCAGAGGCCGAGCGGGTCGAGGTCGGCAATCTGATGGCCACGCAGGCTATAGACCTGGATGAGTCGCGACACGGCGGCCTGTTTTTCGATGGCCGGCGCCTCTTCGACGGCCGGGGCCGGTACGCCCGCCACAGCGCGCTGGCGCAAGCGCTGCGCTACGGCTTGAACGATAGGTCCGTGCGGAACCTCGCTACCGTCGGCGGCCAGAGTGCTGAAGTATTGCCGCCACTCGGCCGGCACACTGCCTGGTTCGGCTAGAAACTGCTCATAGAGCCACTCGACGTAGGTCGCGTTGGCTCCCTGCAGATGCGACGAGTCGTACTGATCCTTGAATACCGTGCTCATGAGCTTCCGCTCGAGGGCGATTGGGCAGACGAGTTTGCAGCCTCCGAGTCCGAAGGCGCGCGTAGTGTAGCCAAACGAGCATTAAGTTCAAACGCGCGAAGTCACATGATCGCGTACAGCAGGCGCCACTCATAAGCGATGAGGACGACGTAGGCCACGAAAATCCCCTGCAGAACCAAGCCGACCGGCATGATCCGGAACACCCTCGCGCGAGCTACTGCGACGAGCACCAGCACGCCGGTGCCCGTGAGCCCCATCTTGATGAGCGCGAAGAGCTGCGGATGGTCCTTCAAGACAAACGCCAGGAACGGATTGACCTCCTGCGCCCCCACCGTCAACAGCGTGATGGTCAGGAAGGCGTCGGCCACGCTGAGAAGCAGAATCATGAGCGACAGGAAAAGTAGGTAGGGTCCGTGCCAGTCGATCGGGAGATGGTGTTCCCCCACCCGCCGTTCGGCCCGCCGCCGTGGCGTCAATCCGCCCTGAAGGAAGCTGCGTAGATTGGTGCGGCGACGATCCGAGCGTGCGCGCCGCTCGGCGACCTTGGCTAACGGGCGGGCGGTCACCGTCAAAGTGCGGTCAGTGGGCTGATCCAAGGTAATCACTCGACAAGAAACGTCCAAATGCCGTGATGCAAGAACCAAGCCTACTTCGCCGGGAGGCGAATTCCCCGGGCAAAAACGCCGATGTCACTCCGCAGTCACACTGAACTGTAAATCAAGCCGACAGCATGGCCCGCGGACCTGGGCGGACAGACGACCCGGCTTACTGCGTGGCCTGCAATAGATAGGCGATCAGGTCGCGCCGATCCTCAGCCGAGCGGTAGCCGGAGAAGGCCATCGTCGTGCCGACCACGAAACCGGCCGGTTCGGCCAACCACGCCTCGAGCGATACGGGCGTCCAAACGAGCTGGGCAGCCTGCAACGCCGCCGAGTAGGCGAAACCGGGCACCGTCGCGGCTGACCTCCCGAATACGCCGTGCAGATTGGGGCCCACGAGCGTGCCCTGGTCCGCCCGAAACGTGTGGCAGGCCGCGCACGCCAAGCTTAGGAGCTCGCCGCGTGCGAGGTCCGCGGCCGCGAAACGGGGATCGGCCAGGTACTCGGCGGCCGTGAGCACGGGGCCGGCGTCGAAACGGACGGCCAGGCCGGCGCCACCGTCCGCTGGTGGGGACGCCACCGGGGTCGGCGGCCGTTGCGGCTCACAGGCTACGACGCCGGCGCAGCCGACTGCGGCGAGGACGCACTGCCACCAAACGGCTCTCACCACCGCCACTTCGCGGCGACTTGCAGCACGATATCCGGAGCCGTGCTCACCTCGAGATCCTCGACGAGCGCGAACTCGATCGTCCCTCGGGGGCCGGCCGGGCGCCAAGCGCCGAAGGTGAATTGGATGGCGTCCTCCCCGATCTCCTCGAGCAGTGAGTCGTAGAACGCGCCGTGAAAATCGAGCTGTGCCTTCAGGCCGTATTTCGGCCACAGCTGCCAGCTACCACCCGCAATGGCCGTGTAGACCCAGTCGTCCGCGACGAAATCGATCTGCTCCGGCTCGCCGACGCTCATGACGCCGAGACCCCAGTAGTAGCCGGCCGGCCGCCGGCCTTCCAGCAGGGGCTTCGACCGGAGTAGCGTAATGCCCCAGTCGGCCGAGCCGCTCCCCATCAACTCCTCAGCATCGCCCGTCGCCAACTTCGCCGTCGCCTGGATAATGAACCCACGGTTAGGACCGAGCGCGCGCGCAGCTTTCAGCTGAATATCGCCGAGACCGGTTTGTGGCGACGTCATCGTGAAAAATGCGCCGCCGCTGTCCGCCATGCGGAACAGGAGCTGTCCTTCAGGACGGTTGTTACGACCACCATCCGGCATGCCGAACGCCGAATGCCAGCCGTCGATGAGATCGTCGAGTACGCCGCCGCTGATGGAATAGAGCGGCACTTCGGCGCCAAGCGACCATCCGTTGGCGAACCCATGCGAGTACGACAAATTGGTGCGCAGCGTCTCGCCGTCGAGAACCAATAGGTCCGTACCGCGTAACGACAGCCGATAGTGGTTAGCGAGCTCGAGGCTAGCGCCAAACTGCGTCCCGGGTGTCACCGTATCCCAAGCCGGCAGACCGAAGATCGCCACCAATGGGTTGAGATTGCGAATGCGTAACGGCTCGGCGTGCTGGCCTAAGGCCGGTTGGACGAGTGCAGTGGCGGCGAGCCCCAAGGCGATTCGGGTCAGCGTCATGGTCGGTTCCTTTCGACACGGAATTTTCGCGGCACGCCGCGGTCTCAGTTGCGGCATGACGTCTGCATGCGCTGCTCGCCACGAATCGGCCGGGCGCATTGTAAACAGCGTCCGCCCCGGCCTCCATGGCCAGGCGCGTTTCGCTCCGTGCCGCCCAGCCTGTACCATACGAGCCCCGAATCAGTCGCAACCCACCGCTACTCCATGAAATTTCGTCACTTCCGTTGGTTCGCCTTGCTCTGCGCCGCGCTGCTGTCCACCGGCTGCGACCAAGGCCGGCCGGCCCAGCGGAGCACCACGGTCCGGATCGCCAACGTCGCGCCGAGCTTCGCTGAGCTCAACTTTCGCCGCGGGGAACGAGATCCCAACCCAACCCAGCTGGCGTTCAAGGGGGCTGCACAGCACAGCTGGGGCGAGGATACGTACAATTTTTCCGTCGATGAGCGCACTCTCGTCGAGGCGGCGGGCCGAACGTGGTCGTTTACCAAGGACGTGCGCGACGGCACCGTCTACACGTTCGTGCTGACCGAAGACGCGGGCGAGATCGAGCCCATCTTCCTCGAATATCCGTCCCCTGGAGCCACCACCACCCAGACGCAGATCATTGGCATGCATGCCGGCGGCGGGCTTCCGGCGATCGACTTCTATCTCGAAAGTGCCGGCGTTGGCATCGCGGGCGCCACGCCGCGTGCCACGCTCACCTTCCAGCAAACGTTCCCGGCGAGCACCGTCCCCACGGGCGACTACGAGATCACGCTCACCGAGGCCGGCAACCCGAGCAACGTGCTGCTGACCTCGGTCCCCATCGCGCTGAGCACGGCACCCACGGCGTTCATCATCGTGGACGAAGCCGGCGAAGGCACAGAGCCCCTCAGTGTTCTATTGCTGCAGGAAGGAACGACCGTCCTCTACGACGTGGGCTCCACGTCCGAGCTGCGAGTCATCAATGGCGCCAGCGACATGCAGCCTCGCGACTTCGCCATCAACCGCGAGTTCGCACCGCCGCTGTTCTCGGCCATCCCGTTCGCGACGCCGACGAGCTACGCAACGGTGCCCGTGGCCGTGGGCCAGCCCATCAACGTCACGCCGGTCGGCAACCCCGGCGTCCTAGAGCTCGACCAGCTGCTCTCCACCGCAGCCACGCAACGCGGGACGTTGCTATTCGCCGGCAACGCCGGGACGTTGACGCACGCGGTGGCCGCGGACGACGGACGACGGATCGCGAACGAGGCGAAGCTGCGCTTCTTCAATGCCGCAACGCAATTCACCGATCCCACGGACTTCGTGCTCGTTCGCGCCGGTGAGGATCCGACCAACGCATTGCAGGTCGCGACACTCTTTGCGCCGGGAATCACCGCGTACAATACGTTCCCGCCCGGCGATTACAGCTTGGCGTTACGCACCAACGGCACGACGACGCTGCTCGCGGGGCCGATAGCCATCACGCTGGCTGGCGCCGGGATCTACGGCATGCTGGCTATTAACGGTGCGAGCACGGCGACGGCGGACATGGTTCTGCTCGAGGACTTTCCCTGACCGCCAGTCACACGGCCGGCGTCCAGCGGCCCGCAGAACGGCGCCCGACCTGCTATTCTTCCCCGGCCAATTGCGGCGCGGCTCGACCGTCGCCCCGGTAGCTCAGGGGATAGAGCGTTCGCCTCCTAAGCGGAAGGTCACAGGTTCAAATCCTGTCCGGGGCGCCAACGTCGCCACACGTCCGGTGGAATCAGGGCCAGAGCGTGGTCGCGCGGAGCCGCGTGCGTCGCCGTGCACGCGGCTTAGGAATCGGTCCCTGTTAGGGCTGCTGCGCGTTCACAAGTCGCGTGCGTCACCACAAAATGGCGCGCGGGAGGGAGGTCCATGCTTGGTCTGCTGTCGAAAGAACGCATCATCGCGCCGCCTACTTTCAATCGCTGGTTGGTACCGCCCGCTTCTATCGCGATTCACCTTTGCATCGGCTCCGTCTACGCCTGGAGCATCTATAACCCTGCGCTCGTTCGCGTGTTCGGCGTCGTCACGCCCTCGGCGGGCGATTGGCGGTTGTCCGATGTCGTGTGGATTTTCACGGTCGCCATCATCTTCCTCGGACTGTCCGCAGCACTGGCGGGCAAATGGCTCGAGGAGGTCGGTCCGCGCATGGTCGGCATGGTCGCGGCGCTCTGCTGGGGCGGCGGCTACCTCATCGGTGGCCTCGGCATTTGGCTGCACCAACTGCCACTCGTATATCTCGGTTACGGTGTCATTGGCGGCTGCGGCTTAGGACTGGGCTATGTGTCGCCCGTCAGCACCTTGATCCGCTGGTTCCCTGATCGTCGTGGCATGGCCACAGGCATGGCGATCATGGGCTTTGGCGGCGGCGCCATCATCGGCGCACCGCTCAAGCGCTACTTGATTCGCACTTTCTACACCGAGCCCGAGTACCTTGGCAGCGTCGACCAGGTGAACCTCGTAACCGAAGGCGGGCGGCGTTTCGCGGAGATCGGCGGCCAGCTGCGCGAGGTCGTCGTCGTGGGCGCCAACGACGTCGGCGGCATGATCGTCCGCGGCGCGGAAGGCGTGTACGCAGCAGGGACGGGCAACGTCGGGGTAGGCGAAACCTTCGTGACGTTGGGGCTCATCTATTTCGTCGTGATGCTCGCCGCTGCGTTCTCCTACCGCCTGCCGGCGCCTGGGTGGAAACCGGTCGGCTGGGCGCCCCCCGACGAAGCGCATCGTGCCAAGCGCATGATCAGCACGCACGACGTCGATATCAATGAAGCGCTCAAGACCCGGCAGTTCTATCAGCTGTGGATCGTGCTGTGCTTCAACGTCACGGCCGGCATCGGCGTGCTCAGCGTGGCGCAAACGATGATGACCGAGATCTTCGGTACCACGCTGCCCGGAATCGTCGATAGCGGCTTCGCCGCCACCTATGTGGTGATGATCAGCGTGTTCAACATGCTCGGACGGTTCGTCTGGGCGAGCTCATCCGACTATCTCGGCCGCCGTAACACCTATTGGATCTTCTTCGCGCTCGGCATCCTGCTGTACCTGTCGATTCCGTTCGTCGCCCAGCAGGTCAGCATCGCGCCGGCCGCCATCTGGCTCGTCTACTTCTACGCCGCGACCATGATCATCTTCACGATGTACGGCGGCGGGTTCGCCACGATCCCCGCCTACCTAGCCGACATGTTCGGCGCGCGCTACGTCGGTGGTATCCATGGCCGGCTACTGACCGCTTGGAGCTTGGCGGGATTCCTCGGACCCGTGGCCATTACCTCATTGCGCGCACGCTCGGTCGACACGGCGATCCGTGACCTTGCGAGTCGTGTCGAGCCGGCGCGCTTTCAGCAGGCTTTCGGCGCCGGCATCGAACAGCTCGATGCGTTGATGGCGCAACAGACCGTGACGATCGGCAAGCTCATGGAGATCGCACCGCCCGGCACCGTCGACCCGACACCGAGTCTGTACAATCTCACGATGTACTTAATGGCGGCTTTGCTGGCGATAGCCCTGGTGGCTAATGCGCTCATGCGGCCAGTGGATCGGAAGCATCACATGATCGAAAGCCAGGCCGGAGCGCGCTGAAAAGTGCACCCACAACACTCATTCCTCACGGTGCTCGTCACGGCTGCCCTCCTCGGCGGCTGCGCCGGCGACGACGCGCCCAATGTTGCGGCGCCGGGTTTGATCACGCTCGACTCGCACGTCGACATACCACTCGACTTTGCGACGCCAGCCGTCGATCCGCTCACCGCCAATCTGCAGGTGAATCTCGACAAGATGCTACGCGGCGGGCTCGACGCTGGGTTCTTCATCGTCTATGTCGGGCAGACCGCACGTACCGAGGCCAACTATGCGCAAGCGCAAACCGAAGCACTGACGAAATTCGCCGCGATCCACCGTATGACAGAGGAGCTCTATCCGGAGCGAATCGAGCTTGCCTACTCGGCCGCGGACGTCGAGCGCATCGCCGGGTCCGGCAAGCTGGTGGCCGCCATCGGCATTGAGAACGGCTACGTGCTCGGACCGGCGCTCGAGACACTCGAGCGCTACTACGAGCTCGGCGCGCGCTACGTGACGCTCGTGCACAACGGCGACAACGATCTCGGTCGCTCGGCGCAACCGCGTGCCGAACTGGGTGATTCAGCCGACTCCACAGCCGGCCTGACCGAGCTCGGAGCCATGGCCGTGGACAGAATGAACCGCCTCGGCATCATGGTGGACGTGTCACATGGCTCGAAGCAAACGGCTCTCGATGCGATACGTTTGTCCGCGGCACCGGTGATCGCATCGCACTCCGGCATCGCCAGCGTCTCGGCGCATCCGCGCAATCTGGACGATGAGACGTTGCTGGCCCTGCGCGACAAGGGCGGCGTCGTGCAAGTCGTCGCTTTCGATGCCTATGTGAAGTTCCAGCCCGAAGAACAACTCGCTGGGCTGCGCAGCCTGCGCGAGAGCGTGGGTTTGCGCGCGGGCACGGCAGCGGACCAGCTGCCTCCAGAACAGCGTGCGACCTACGAGCAAGGCCTTCGCACGCACCAGGAGCGGTGGCCAGCCGCCACCGTACAAGACTTGGTGAACCACATCGACTACGCCGTGAGGCTGATCGGCGTAGACCACGTCGGCATCAGCTCCGACTTCGGCGGCGGGGGCGGTGTGACGGGCTGGACGGATGCCACAGAGACCCGCAACGTGACCAACGAGCTTACGGCTCGCGGTTACAGCCGCGAAGATATCGCCAAGATCTGGAGCGGCAACCTACTACGAGTGTGGCGCGACGCCGAACGCACGGCTGCCGGGCTGGCAGCCTCCGACCGCTAACGGCAGGCGCCTACTGCGCTGGCACGCGCCAGATGCTCGTCTGGCGCAATACGTCCGCGACCTTGCCGGTGCGTTTCAGCTGCGTGGGCTGATTGGCGTAGTAAGCCTTCTCGAAGGACGTGCCCGGCTGGCGCAGCACGACGCCCAATGCGATGGGAAACTCCGGGGGCGTCATCGCCACCAGCAATTGCGCGAGCATGCGATTGGTTTCGTCATGCACCAGCACTTCGCTCGCCTGCGCCTTGGCATCGACGATCTTCAGGCTCATCGACTTCATGTCGAATGCTAGCCCTTTCGAACCGTTCTCGCCGAACACGAGCGGCTGCCCGTGCCGCACATGGATCTGCGCGTCGGCCGCCTTGTCACGATCGGTGAACGAGTTGTAGACGCCGTCGTTATAGACGATGCAGTTCTGGAAAATCTCGACGAAGGCCGCGCCGTCGTAGCCATGCGCAGCCTCGAAGACCCCACCGAGCCCGGTCTTGTCGATGTCAATCGCCCGGGCGATGAACTTGGCACCGGCGCCAAGCGCAAAACCGCACGGAGAAATCGGTGTGTCGAAGGACCCTTGCGGGCTCGAGGGCGTCCGCGTGCCGAGCCGCGAGGTCGGTGAGTACTGCCCTTTGGTGAGGCCGTAAACCTCGTTGTTGAACAGCAAGATCTTCAAGCCGACATTGCGCCGCAGCGCGTGCATCAAGTGATTGCCGCCAATCGACAACCCATCGCCATCGCCCGTGACCACCCAGACGTCGAGCTCGGGATTGGCGAGCTTGAGGCCCGTGGCAACCGCCGGTGCGCGACCGTGGATGGTATGGAAACCGTAGGTTTCCACGTAGTAAGGAAAGCGGGCTGCGCAACCGATTCCCGACACGAACACGGTCTTTTCCGGCACCGCGCCGACATCGGCCAACGCGCGCGTCATCGACTTCAGCACTGCGTAGTCGCCGCAACCGGGGCACCAACGCACTTCCTGCGAGGAGGCGAAGTCCTTCGCCTGCAATTGCGCACTCATGCTCGATCTCCTCGCACCGCCCGCACGGCCGGTTTGGCCGAAAGCAAGCTGCGAATCTTCTGCACGAGCTCGCCAATCAGGAACGGCTGGCCCGTGACCTTGTTGAATTGAATCGTCTCGACGCCGAGTTTGTCGCGCAGCAACGTCGCCAATTGCCCCATGTTCATCTCGGGCACGAGAATGCGATCGAAGCCGCGCAGTAGGTCACCGAGGTTCTCGGGCAACGGACTCAGATAGCGAATGTGAATGTGGCTCACGCGCTCCTTGCTCGGTATGGCGCGCACCGCCTGGTACAACGCACCGTAGGTCGAGCCCCAGCCGACCACCGCGAGCGAGCCCTTTTCGGGCCCGATCTCGACTTGCTGTGGCGGAATGAACTTGGCAACCGCAGCGACTTTGTCGGCGCGCAGATTCGTCATCGCCTGGTGATTCTGCGCGTCATAGGAGATGTTGCCGGTACGGATGTCCTTCTCTAGACCGCCGATGCGGTGCATCAGATTCGGCATACCCGGGCTGACCCAAGGCCGGCCGAGTGTCACCGGATCGCGATCGAAGATCACCGAGCCCACGTCCTGGCCCGGATCGCGCGGCCCCGGCCTGTTCACTTCGATCTTTGGGATCTCATCGACGTTCGGCAAACGCCAGGGCTCTGCGGCGTTGGCAAGGTAGCCGTCGGTGAGCAGCATCACGGGCGTCATGTGCCGCAGCGCAATGCGTACGGCTTCGATCCCCACTTCGAAGCAGTCGCTCGGCGAACGCGCGGCGATGACCGGAATCGGCGCATCGGCGTTGCGCCCATAAACGGCCTGATAGAGATCCGACTGCTCGGTCTTTGTGGGCAGGCCCGTCGATGGGCCGCCGCGCTGCGAATCGACCACCACGAGCGGAATCTCGGCATTGATGGCGAGACCGATCGCCTCGGTCTTCAGCGCGATGCCGGGACCGGAGCTCGACGTAATGCCGATGGCGCCGCCGTACGACGCGCCGATCGCTGCGCACACGGCGGCGATCTCGTCCTCCGCTTGAAAGACGCCGATGCCTAAGTGGCCGTAGCGGGCGAGTTGGTGCAGGAGCGGCGATGCCGGCGTGATTGGATACGAGCAGAACATGATGGGCCTATCGGCAAGCTCGCCTGCGGCCGCAAGGCCGAGCGCCAGAGCTTCGCTGCCACGCACGCCGCGATACTCACCCGGCGGAAACTGCGCAGTACCGGTGCCGACGTGCGGCAATGAAGCCGTGAGCTCGGCGGTCTCGCCATACGCGTGCCCCGCTCGCAAAGCGGCGAGGTTCGCGTCACGCGTCGTCGCGTCCTTGGCGAAGCGTTTGCTGATCCAGTCTGCGATCGACGCGACGTCGCGATTGAACATCCACTGCACGAGGCCCAAGGCCCAAAAGTTCTTGCAGCGGCCAGAGTCGCTCTTGCTGAGACCAAATGCCGCGGTCGCCTCGAGGGTGTGTTTGGTGATGTCGACCTCGACGAGCTGGTAACCGTCGAGCACACCGCTTTGGCGCGGATCGGTTTCGTAGCCGGCCTTGGCGAGGCCGCGACTCGTGAAGCTGTCGATGTTCAGAACGATGAGCGCGCCTTCGGCGACGAGCGGCAGGTTGACTTTCAAGGCCGCCGGATTGAACGCCACGAGCACGTGCGGCGCGTCGCCAGCCGTGGTGATTGGCCGTGCGCCGAGGTGAATCTGATATGCGGAGACACCGAACGTGGTGCCGGCCGGTGCACGAATCTCGGCCGGGAAGTCCGGGAAAGTCGCGAAGTCGTTACCTGCGAGAGCCGCGGCGGCTACAAACTGCGTGCCCATCAATTGCACGCCGTCGCCGGAATCACCGGCGAATCGAACTACTACTGACTGAGAATCCATGGTGCTTACCGTCACTCGTGTCGCTGCAGCGGTGCGCAGCGCCGCCGATGTACTCACCGCCCCCTCCGCCTGCGCGTCCACAGCCGGCGACTCAGTGCCGCTCGGCTGCAGTATTTCGTCGCCGGGGTCTCACACTGCTCCGTTGAAGCGAGCTCGTGTGCCCGCGCGTCTGGGAGACAACGACCCGGGGGTCGCTGATGCCCAGGGAGCAAAATGAGCGGGTATTATAGCCGCCCAGCCGAAGATTCAGGCAATTCAAATGCATAAGCATATTGCACAAGCGGAGGAGAGGCCGGGGCCTGCTCATGCCTAAAGTTACCTATATACAGCCCGACGGCCGCGAGCGCGTGGTTGAGGCCCGCGCCGGTACGACGGTCATGGAGGCTGCCATCGATAACGATGTCGCCGGGATCGTCGCCGAGTGCGGCGGGGCCTGTTCTTGCGCCACCTGCCACGTCTACGTCGACCCTGCCTGGGCGTCCAACCTGCCGGCCCCGGACGCACAGGAGGACGGGATGCTCGGCTGCGTCCTGGATCGGCTGCCGACGAGCCGGTTGAGTTGCCAGATCGTCCTCAACCCGGCGCTCGACGGTCTCGTGGTGCGGGTTGCCGACGAGCAAATCTGACCGAGGCCAAAGGCGCCCCCCCTCTCGCTCGACGGGCTTGGACCCCACCGGGTTTTGTAGCAGAATTCCGCCCCTTCGAAACGACCCTTGCGGGGTGTGAGCAAATGACCTTCGTCGTCACCGAGGCCTGTATCAAGTGCAAGTACACCGACTGCGTCGAGGTGTGCCCAGTCGATTGCTTCCACGAAGGCCCGAACATGCTCACGATCGACCCCGAGGAGTGCATCGATTGCACCCTCTGTGAACCCGAATGCCCGGTCGACGCCATCTGCTCGGAGGACGACGTGCCAGCCGGCCAGGAACAGTTCCTGAAGCTCAATGCCGAGCTCTCGAAGGCGTGGCCGGTCATCACCAAAGCCAAACCGGCGCCCGCCGACGCCGACGACTGGAAGGACACCAAGGACAAGCTCAAGCTGCTGGAGCGGTAGACTCGCCGGCGACTTAGGCCTGCTTCTTCAGCGGGATCAGATTGAGCAGGAACTCGGTGGTCCTTTGGCGGAAGCCTTTGGCCGGCTGGCGGTGCACGACCCGCGCCCCGCTCGACCACGTGAGCCAGCCCTCCTCGTCCATCGTGACGCGCCAGGTATTTTCGGGCCCCATGTCTCGGCGGATCAGGGCCGCCACGCGCCGGGCAAGCTCGTCGCCCTCCGCATCGATCCCGATCTCCGTGTTGAGCACCATCGAGCGCGGATCGACGTTGGGAGAGCCGATGAACACGCGCCGCCCATCCACAACGACGGCTTTGGTGTGTAACCCGAGCGCGCGCGGCTCCACGGGCGGGGTCACGTAGAGCGCTAGCGCAGCCGCATCGGCTCGCAACTCGTAAAGCTCCACGCCCGCAGCCAAGACCTCCCGGCGCCAGCGCCGATAGCCCGTATGCGCCACAACGTGATTGTTGGTGGCGAGCGAATTCGTCACCACCGCCACGCGCACGCCGCGGGCCACGAGCTGCCGCAGCACGTTGCGGAATTCTTCGTCCGGTATGAAGTACGGGGAGCTGATCAGCACCTCGCGCTGCGCGCTCGCCACCAAAGCCTTGTACTTCACGTACAGCCGCTCGCGGTTCGAGTCGAAGATGTCCGGAGACTCCCAGAGCAGCCCGGCTTTCCCCACGGCGAAGGTATCGACCAACTCCTCGAGGTAGTCCGACCAATCCGCCGGCTCGAGCGGGAAAGAAGTCAGCACGGAGGCGGCTCCTTGCACGGCGACGTCGAGATCGAGGCGCGTCGCATCGATCGACTCTCGCGGTCGATCGTCACGGGCGAACAGCACCACCGGGAAGGCGTGCTCGCTGTTCCAGTACTCGTCGAAGGTGTGCGCGACCTCGTCGACAACCGGCCCTGCCATGAGCACATCGAGATCGTTTTGCACGAAAGGCTTGTAGACGCCGAAATACCGGTCGCCGATGTTGCGCCCGCCGATGATCGCGAAACGCTTGTCCGCAATGAAGCTCTTATTGTGCATGCGCCGATTGAGCTCATAGGAGCGCGTCAAGAACTCTACGGCCGTGCCGATGCGCGAGCCGCGCGTGGCCCAAGGATTGAACGTGCGCACTTCGATGCCCGGATGCGCATCGAGCTTGATGATGTCGCCGCGGCCGCTCGAAACGGTGAAGTCATCAAGGAGCAGACGAACCTTGACGCCGCGATCGGCGGCGGCCAGCAGGCGGCGAGTCAAGAGCTGTCCGCTCGCGTCGTCCTGCCAGATGAAATACTGCACGTCGAGCGTGGTGGCGGCCTCATCGGCCAAGACGAGGCGCGCCGTGAGTGCCAAGAGATTGCGGTCGAGAAGCCAGTGCGCCGACTCTCCTGACCCCAGCATGGCTTCGATACGTCCGGCGTAATCCGCCAAAGAACCATACTGAGCGGCAGGTAACGAGTCGTCGCGCAGCAGCGCCAGACGTGTGGGCACCGCCCCGCAACCGGCAAGAGCAATCGTCGTCAGGGCAAAGAGCGCCGGCGCACGCCGTCTCACGTCTACCGTAACTCGAACCCGCCGCAAAACTGCCATTGGCATCGCGCCAACGACGTCGACTAAGTTCGCCAATATGCCCTTTGAATTTGCGCCCGCGCTAACGGCCACGCTCGTGCCAATGCCACTACTCGTTGTCTATACTAGCGCGGCGAGGCCCAGTACGAGTAGCAACCGATTGACCGAGGCGTAATGAGCGGGCGTCGCAAACCTAGAGATAATTCGCAGGACGGCATCGAGCCAACCTGGCCCCCGCAGTGTCTTGCCGAAGGAGACGTTTATGAGCGGTAAGCGAGATCTGTTCATCAATGGCCAATGGGTGGCCGCGAAGAACAATGCGACGTTCCCCGTCTACAACCCATCGACCGGCGAGGTTTGGGCGAAGCTGGCCGACGCTGGGCGCAGCGACGCGCAAGCAGCCATCGCCGCGGCCGCTGCGGCGCAGCCGCCCTGGGCTGCATTGACGCATTCGGAACGAGCCCGACTGCTCTCCAAGGTCGCCGACGTCATGGCGGCCAGGGCCAAAGAGTTCCAGGACGCGCTCGTCGACGAAGGCGGCTCGTGGATCGGGAAGACCATGTTCGAGACCGGTTATAGCGTCGGCGTCTACCGCGCTGCAGCCGCGGCGGCCTATCAAGTCACTGGCGAGATCCTGCCGTCGGACCACGGCAAGCTGAGCCTGGTGGTACGCGAGCCGCTCGGAGTCGTGTCGGTGATTTCGCCGTGGAACTTCCCGCTGATCTTGTCCTCGCGCGGCTTCGCCGTGGCGCTTGCCGTGGGCAACACCATCGTGCTCAAGCCGTCGGAAGAGACACCGGTGGCGGGGGGGCTATTGATTGCCGAGGTGCTCGAGGAGGCCGGAATACCGAAGGGCGTCTTCAACGTCGTTACGTGCTCCCGCGACAACGTCGCGGCGGTCGGTGACGAGCTCATCTCGAATCCGGCCGTCCGCGGTATCAGCTTCACGGGGTCGACGGCCGTCGGCACCCAAGTCGCGGCCAAAGCCGGGGGTCTGTTGAAGAAGTGTTGCGTAGAACTTGGCGGCAAGGACGCGCTCATCGTGCTCGACGATGCCGACATCGAGCACGCCGTCAACGCGGCCACGTTCGGCTCATTCATGCACCAAGGCCAGATCTGTATGTCCGTCGAACGCGTGATCGTCCACAAGGACGTTGCCGCAGAGTTCACCGAGAAGTTCGTGGCCAACACCAAGAAGCTCAAAGTCGGCAACCCGCGCGAGATGGCCAACTGCATCGGACCCATCATCAATCAAAAGCAACTCGACAAGATCCGCGATCAGGTGGAGGACGCCGTTGCGAAAGGCGCGAAGGTGCTGTGCGGCGGCACGCACAAGGGCCTGTTCTTCGAGCCCACGGTGCTGACCAACATCACGCGCGATATGAAAGTGATGCGCGAGGAGACTTTCGGCCCGATCGCCCCCGTCATCACCGTCGGCAGCGTCGACGAAGCCGTCGAAATCGCCAATGACTCGGAGTACGGCCTCTCGGCCGGCATCATCACGCGCAACGAAGAGCGTGGCCTGGCCATCGCGCGCCGGTTGCACACGGGTATGGCGCATATCAACGATAGCTCCGTCAACGACGAGCCGCACGTGCCGTTCGGCGGCGTCCGTTGGAGCGGCCTCGGCCGTCACGGTGGCCGCGCCGGCATCGATCAGTTCACCGAGACGCGCTGGATCACGCTCGAACGCGGCGGTCGTCATTACCCGCCGCCGTTCCTGATGAATCCCAAGCACTGACCCGGGTCCGGAGGGCAACGACGCGCGGTTTCGCTGCCGCGCCGAACCTGGCGGGACGGCGCGCGACGCGGGCTTATTTCTGCCTAGTCCGCGTCTACCCGAGCCGCAGTTCCATGGCGTATACTCCGAGCCCTTTAGTGGGATCCCGGCGCAGACTTAGTAGGAGAAAAACAGAATGTCCAAGAAGATTGTCGACCAAATACTCCCGACGACGATGGTCGGGTCCTATCCCCGGCCAGCGTGGTTCAAACAGCAGCTGCTGGGACGCGACATTCGCGTCGCCTTCAAAGAAGTGCAGCACGAAGAAGCCTATACCGACGCGGTGGCCACGGTCATTCGTGACCAGGTCGAGGCTGGCCTCGACATCGTCACCGACGGCAACATGTGGTACGACGACTACGTCGGCGTCATCGGCTCGTTCTGTTGGTACATGTACGAGCGCATCGGCGGCTTCGAGCCGTCGCGCGAGATCCACCCGTCGTACGCGAGCGCCGGCCCGAGCCAGGGCAAGGAGATCATGGACGACTGGGGCGGCGTAATTAACAGCGGCCCGGCCACGCATGGCCCGATCCGCCTCGCCGACCTATACAAGATCGCTTCCCGCCATTCCGACCGGCCCGTGAAAGTGTCGGTGGGCGCCGGCCCGGCGAACCTCGCCTGGCACGCGTACTTCAAACACTATAAGAGTGCCAAAGAGCTCACCATGGCGCTCTGCCCCATCTTCAACAAGGAGATGAAGGACCTCGTCGCCGCAGGCGCCAAATACCTCCAGTTCGAGGATCTCGGCGCCTGGCTGCCGCTGTTCACGGGCAACAAGGAAGACTACAAGTGGATCCGCGAGTCCGTCGAGATGTGCTGCGACGGCGTCGACGCCAAGATCGGCTGGCACTTCTGCTTCGGCAACGCCTGGGGTAACGACATCCTCAGCGCGAACTACCCGCAGGGCTACCAGACGGTGCTGCCGTACTTCTTCGGCACGGCCGGTATCGACGAGTTCGTCCTCGACTACGCGAACCGCGACATGGACGGCGTCGAGTTCTTGGCCAAGCTGCCGAAGAACCAGGGCGTGCAGATCGGCGTGCTCGACATTCGTACGGCCGCTATCGAGCGCCCGGAAACGATCGCTGACCGCGTGCGCCGCGTCGTCAAGCACGTGCCGGCCGAGAAGGTCACGCTCAGCACCGACTGCGGCATGAAGCCTCTCGCCCGCATGGTTTCGAAGATGAAGCTCCGAGCGCTGACCGACGGCGCTGCCATCGTTCGCAAGGAGATCGGCGGCTAACTGCCCCGATCAACACAGAGCAGTGTAGAAGCGGGCCGGTGGCAACACCGGCCCGTTTTTTTTGTCTCGAGCCTACGCGAGGCCGACGATCTCGCCGTTCGCGTCGATGTCGATGTTGTCCGAGGCCGGCTTCTTCGGCAGACCGGGCATCGTCATAATTTCGCCCGAGAGCACGACCATGAACTCGGCACCCGCGTTCAGGTACACGTCGCGCACGTTGAACACGTGGCCCGTGGGCGCACCGCGGCGGTTCGGATCGGTCGAGAACGAGTACTGCGTCTTCGCGATGCAGATCGGCAAGTGACCGAAACCGTCCTCCTGGAACTTCTCGATCTTCTTGCGCACGTTGGTGTCGGCGACGACTTCGCTCGCGTGGTAGATGTGCTTCGCGACCTTGCCGATCTTCTTCCAAAGCTCGTCCGAGTCCTCGTACACAAACTTCAGCGTGCCGGGCTTCGTGTCGATGAGCTTGACCATCGCCTTCGCGAGCTCGGTGGCGCCCTTCGACCCCTTGGCGAAATGCTCGCAAACGATCGCGTCGACGCCCTGTTCCCCGAGATGCTTCTTGATCAAGTCGAACTCCCGCTCGGTGTCGGTGCCGAAGCGGTTCAACGCCACGATCACGGGCAAGCCATAGTGGTCGCGAATGTTGGCGACATGGCGATCCATGTTCGCCATGCCCTGCATCAGGGCCTTCGTGTCCTCGCTGTTCACGTCCTCGATCTTCGCGCCGCCCGAGTACTTGAGCGCGCGCGCCGTGCCGACCAGGACCACCGCCGACGGACGTAGGCCCGACTTGCGGCATTTGATGTCGACGAACTTCTCCGCGCCTAAGTCCGCGCCGAAGCCGGCTTCCGTCACGACGTAGTCGGCTAGCTTGAGCGCCGTCTGCGTCGCGAGCACCGAGTTGCAGCCGTGGGCGATGTTGGCGAATGGGCCGCCGTGCACGAACGTGGGCGTCTGCTCCAGGCTTTGCACGAGGTTGGGCTTGATGGCCTCCTTCATGAGCACTGTCATCGAGCCCTGCGCGTTGAGCTCAGCCGCGCGAATCGGCTTGTTGTCGCGCGTGTAGCCGACGATGATCTTCTTGAACCGGTCGCGCATGTCGTTGAGCGACGTCGAGAGGCAGAGAATCGCCATGATCTCGGACGCCGCGACGATGTCGTAGCCCGTCTCGCGCGGCACACCGTGGGCCGTGCCACCGAGGCCATTGATGATATTGCGCAAGCTACGGTCGTTCATGTCGAGCACGCGCCGCCAGGTCGGGCGGCGTATATCGAAGCCGAGCTGGTTGCCGAAATAGATGTGGTTGTCCACGAGCGCCGCTAGCAGGTTGTGCGCGATGCTGACTGCGTGGAAGTCGCCAGTGAAGTGGAGATTGATGTCCTCCATCGGCGCCACTTGCGAATGCCCACCGCCCGCACCGCCACCCTTGACGCCGAAGCACGGCCCAAGCGAAGGCTCGCGCACGCAGATCATGGCCTTCTTGCCGATCGAGTTGAGCGCATCGCCTAGACCGATCGTGGTCGTGGTCTTGCCTTCGCCGGCGGGTGTCGGCGAAATCGCGGTGACGAGGATGAGCTTGCCATCCGGACGCGACTTGACGCGCTCGATGAGCGCCGACGACACCTTGGCTTTGTAGTGACCGTACGGCTCGAGATCATCGGCGTCGATGCCGAGGCGCTCTTTCGCGAGCTCTACGATTTTGCGCAGCTTGACGCCGCGGGCAATGGCTATGTCGTCTTTCATGGTTCTGTCACCGCACTTTCAGTTCGAAAGAGAAAACCCGGCCACGCCCTACGGCGCGGCCGGGGTCGCCTACGGATCAATAACGATAGTGGTCAGCCTTGTACGGTCCCTTGACCGAAACGCTAAGGTACGCAGCCTGCTCCTTCGTCAACTTCTCGAGCTTCACGCCGAGCTTGTCGAGGTGCAGCCTCGCGACCTTCTCGTCGAGGTGCTTCGGCAGCACGTAGACGCCGAGCGGGTACTTCTTGGTGTTCGAGTACAGCTCGATCTGCGCCAGCGTCTGGTTCGTGAAGCTGCTCGACATCACGAAGCTCGGATGGCCCGTGGCGCAACCCAGATTCACGAGCCGTCCTTCGGCCAGCAGAATGATGCTCTTGCCTTTCGAGATCTCGATCGTGTGCACCTGCGGCTTGACCTCGGTCCACTTGTACTTCTTCAGCTTGTCGACCTGGATCTCGTTATCGAAGTGGCCGATGTTGCAGACGATCGCGTTGTGCTTCATCTGCTTGACATGCTTCTCGGTGATCACGTCGACGCAGCCCGTGGTCGTGACGAACACGTCACCAATCTTGGCAGCCTCATCCATCGTCATGACGGTGTAGCCTTCCATCGCCGCCTGCAGCGCGCAGATCGGATCGACTTCCGTCACGATGACGCGCGCCGACTGGGCGCGCAGCGACTGCGCCGAGCCCTTGCCCACGTCGCCGTAACCGGCAACGACGGCAACCTTGCCCGCGAGCATGACGTCGGTGGCGCGGTTGATCGCGTCGACCAGCGAGTGACGGCAACCGTAGAGGTTGTCGAACTTCGACTTCGTGACCGAATCGTTGACGTTGATGGCCGGGAACAGCAGCCTGCCCTGCTTGTGCATCTGGTAGAGACGATGCACGCCCGTGGTGGTCTCTTCCGACACGCCGAGGATGTCGCTCGGCATGTTCTTGAAGCGCTTCGGGTCCTTTTTCAACGACTTCTTGAGCTGCGCCAACAGAATGCGCTCTTCCTCGCTGCCGGGCTTCTTGTCGAGGATCGACGGATCCTTCGTGGCCTCAAAGCCCAAGTGGACGAACAGCGTGGCGTCGCCGCCGTCGTCGAGAATCATGTTGGGGCCTTGGCTGTTGCCCCAATCGAGCGTGCGGTCGATGTAATCCCAGTACTCTTCGAGCGACTCGCCCTTGTAGGCGAACACCGGGGTGCCGCGCACGGCAATCGCCGCGGCCGCGTGATCCTGCGTCGAGAAGACGTTGCAGCTCGCCCAACGCACTTTGGCGCCGAGTGCCTGTAGCGTCTCGATCAGCACCGCGGTCTGGATCGTCATGTGCAACGAGCCGGTGATGCGCGCGCCTTTCAGCGGTTGCTTCGGGCCGTACTCAGCGCGGGTCGCCATGAGTCCGGGCATCTCGAGCTCGGCCAGATCCATCTCCATGCGGCCGTAGGCCGCCAAGCCGATGTCCTTGACGAGGTAGTCGTTCTTGACGCCACGTAGCGCCCGTGCCTGCTTAGCCATCGATATCTCCTGATTTCCGTTTACAGACTGATACTGTGGCCGAAGGCGGCCTTGTAACGTTTCTTGAACTGTTCTTTCGTGAAGCTATGGTTCTGCGGCCCCTGGTGCTCGATCTTGATCGAGCCCATGAGACTCGCGATGCGACCCGTGGTCTCCCAATCGAGGCCATTCATCAATCCGTAGAGAAGCCCCGCGCGATACGCATCGCCGCAGCCCGTTGGATCCTGTATGGACTTGGGCGTGACGGAGGGGATCTCGTGCGTTTTCTGCTTCGTGTGAATCACGGAGCCCTTGCCGCCGAGCGTGACGATCAACGCATCGACGCGCGCCGTGATGTCATCAGCCGTCCAGCCCGTACGATCCTTGAGCAGCTCCCACTCATAGTCGTTCACGGTGACCCACGTAGCCTGGCCGATGAATTTGCGCAGATCGTCGCCGTCGAACATCGGCAAGCCCTGGCCTGGATCGAAGATGAACGGGATTTTCTTCTTCGCGAACTGCGCGGCGTGCTTGATCATGCCGGTGCGTCCGTCGGGCGACACCATGCCGATCGTGACGCCCTTGGCGTCGTCGACCTTGTTCTTCTCCGACACGTTCATCGCACCCGGGTGGAACGCGATGATTTGGTTCGAGGACAGGTCAGTCGTGATGAACGCCTGTGCCGTGAACACGTTGTCGAGCACGCGAATGTGCGTCTGGCGAATCCCGAGCGCTTTGAGCCGTTTGCGATAGGGCTCGAAGTCCTGGCCGACGGTGGCCATCGGCAGCGACTCCTCGCCGAGCAGCTTGAGGTTGTAGGCGATGTTGGTCGCGCAGCCGCCGAACTCGCGCCGCAGTTTGGGCACGAGAAACGCGACGTTCAGCATGTGAATCTTGTCGGGCAGGATGTGATTCTTGAACGAATCCTCGAAGACCATGATGTTGTCATAGGCCACGGATCCGCAGATTAACGCCGTCATCCTTATCCCTCTCGACCTTCGGTGCAGTTTCGTTGCGGAAAGGAACGGCGCTTCGCAAAGCGAAGCGCCGTGAGCCTCGATAGTTACTTCGCGTCTGCCTTGAGAGCAGCTGCGCGATCCGTCTTCTCCCAGCTGAACTCGTCGCGGCCGAAGTGGCCGTACGATGCCGTCTTCCTGTAGATGGGCTTCAGCAGATCGAGCATCTTGACGATGCCGTACGGGCGCAGGTCAAAGTTCTTCGCCACCGCCGCGATGATCTTCTCCTCTGGCACCTTGTTCGTACCGAAGGTCTCGACCGTCACGGACGTCGGCTTCGCGACGCCGATGGCGTAGGAGACTTGCACTTCGCAACGATCCGCGAGCCCCGCCGCAACCACGTTCTTGGCGACGTAACGAGCCGCGTAGGCAGCGGAACGGTCGACTTTCGATGGGTCCTTGCCCGAGAACGCGCCGCCACCGTGACGGGCGAAACCGCCGTAGGTGTCGACGATGATCTTACGACCGGTGAGACCGCAGTCGCCCATCGGACCGCCGATCACGAACCGACCGGTCGGATTGATGTGGTACTGGGTGCTCTTGTTCAGCCACTTCGGCGGCAGCACGGGCTTGATGATCTCTTCCATCACGGCCTCTTGCAGATCCTTCTGCGAGATGTCCGGGCTGTGCTGCGTCGAGAGCACCACGGCGTCGATACCGACGGGTTTGTCGTTCTCGTAGCGGAACGTGCACTGGCTCTTCGCATCGGGACGCAGCCACGGCAGCTTGCCGTTCTTGCGAACCTCTGCCTGCTTCTCGACCAAGCGATGCGAGAAGATGATAGGAGCCGGCATGAAGCTGTCGGTCTCGCTCGTCGCGTAGCCGAACATGAGGCCTTGATCGCCGGCACCCTGCTCTTCGGGCGACTTGCGGTCGACGCCTTGAGCGATGTCCTGCGATTGCTTGCCCAAGCCGTTCAACACGGCGCAGGTATTGCCATCGAAGCCTTTGTCCGAGTGGTCGTAACCAATGTCGAGCACCACCTGACGAACGATGTGCTCCACCTCGATCACGGCGTTGGTCGTGATTTCGCCGGCGACGAGCACCATACCCGTCTTCGTCAGCGTCTCACACGCCACGCGGCTGCGCGGCTCTTGCGCGAGAATCGCGTCAAGGATCGCGTCCGAGACTTGATCCGCCATTTTGTCCGGATGGCCTTCGCCCACAGACTCCGACGTAAACAGATATGACTTGCTCATGAGTTCCTACCTACTGTTTTTTCGAACGAAAATATTCAGTTGACGTCTTCAACTCGGAAACCAGTTGCCTGGCTGTTCAAGACGAACCGCCCTGAGACTACAGCGTTCGCCCAGCGTGCCGTCTTCACGACGCCGCCGAAGGCGAAAAAGTGGATCTTCCGCAAACGCGATTGCGGGTTGGCGGCGCGATGCCGAGCGATGGCGGCGACCATCTCGTCCGGCGCCTGCGTGCTCAGCAGGTTCGCCATGGCGCTGGTCCGGCTCGTCAGCATGCGCATCGACGCGCCCACACCGCAGAGCAGCGCGAACTTGGCCAACTGTCGCAGCGAAGCCGGGCCGGGCATACCCACGTGAACAGGCATCGTAATACCCTTGGCCGTCGTCGCCGCCTCCCAGTCGATGAAGGCCTGGGGGTCGAAGCCGAATTGCGTAGCCACGTAGACGTTGAAGCCGGCCGTCGCCGCGAACGCAGCCTTGCCGCGCAGCGCCTCCTCGACCCGGGCTTCGCCGATCGCCTTGCTACCCTCGGGGTGCCCGGCCACGCCGACCTCGCGGAAACCGTACTTGCCGAACAGCCCCGTCTGAAGCACTTCGAGGCTGCTGTCGAAGGCGGGCTTATCGGCTGTGATGTCGCCCGCGACGCATAGCGCATTGTGGATGCCGAGCTCCTGGCAACGGGCCAGGGCTCGTTCGAGCTGATCGCTACTCTCCAGCTTGCGCGAAATGATGTGCGGGGTCGCCGTGAGGCCGAGCTGCTGCACTCGCCCGGCTAGCGTCACGATGTCGTCGATAGGCACACCGGGAGGATGTGCTACGTAGACCGGTGTGCCGGGGGTCAGCACCTCGCGGATCGAATCGAGCTTCTCCGCATCATGCGGCGTGATCTCGATAGAGTAGCCGCGAACGAATGCGGATATCTGTTTGTGCATCTCTTCTTTTGACATCGCGATCTCGTTGCGTGGTGCTACTGCTTGCGCGACACCACGAAGCTCTCGTCGTTGAACCACAGGCCCCGGTGCTTCTTCAAGACCTTGGCCGTACTTTGGAGATATTGGTCGCCGTCGCGCATCACCGCCTCGAGGCGCTCGTCCTCGATTTGACTCACATAGCTCGACGCATTCCAGGCCGCGAACAACGTCGACGTGCCGATGCTCTGTTGCACCTCGCTCGGTAGCGTGTGCATCTCGTAGCGGAAGATCGACTTGGCGTCGGAGCCAGAGGTGAAATTGAAGTTCCGCGCGTCACGGCCGAGCTCTTCGCGCAGCACCTTGATGAGCTCGTGACGATTCACCTTGAACGGCTCCTCGCTGGGCCAGATCTCTTGAACCATCTCGAGCGCCGGGTCGGCACCGCACGACTGCACGGCGAGCAAACGGCCCGAAGGCCCAAGGCTCCGCACGAGCGGCGCCAGCACTTTCTTGACCTTGAACTCGGCACTCATTCGCGCGCGCCAGGGCTGCGAGGCGAGGACGAGGTCGTAGTTGCCGGCGAACTGTCCGGGCTTCGGAATCGCGTTGTCGAGCAGGAACGAGTGATCCTTGCGATAGATCACGAGCACCGACGGGCGTACGTACATCGGATTCCCGGTCTTCTCGCTCGACTTCACTTGCCAGCCGTCGACGAGGAACGAGTCGAGGCTCCGCAGTTGCTCGCCGTACTCGTGCGCCGACCCGCCTTCGAGCGCCACCTCGCGCCAATTCAGCGCGGCGGCCATTTGCACGTCGCGCGGGCGCAGCCACGGCGCTTCGGCGTAATACAGGTTGGTGATGACGATCACGCTGGCCGGGTGCTCGATGAAACGATCCGGCAGCTTATCGAGCGACAAGCGCACGTCCTCGAGGCTGATCTCCTTGCCGACGATCAGGAACGGCATGATCGGATAGCGGCGGTGCATGGCCCGCATGATGTGGCTCAGCACCGTGGCGTCGCCCATGCCGGCGTCGAACAACCGCAGGGCCGGCGGCGTGGGCTTCAGCAGCTCCAGCTCGCGCGTGGCGCGCTGCGCGACCTTCCATTTCTCATTGGTGGTGTTGACGAACGCCAGGTACTTCTGACGGTTGTCATAAAAACGAAACGGCCGATCAGCTGCGCCGTCGGCCGTTGCGGAATTCTTACTCTTGGCGTCCTTCGACGACGAAGAAGCTTTGCGTTTGGTGCTGGCGCTCATGATCCTGCCCTTGTTTTTTTCCTGTCCGAGAAGATCGGCGCCGTTGACGAATGTTTCCGCCTGTTGACCGCCGATGAACCCACGAATCTTGGCGGCCGTCTCCAGCGTCACGTCTTTGCCATTACGCAATCGGACGCATAACTTGCCATCGTTTACCGCCTGCCGACCGAAGGTCGACTCAGCGATACCCGTTCGCCGACAAAAAGCCTCGATTTCCTCGAGCAGGGAGTCCGCCGAGTTTTGATTCACCTTCGAACGCCCCCGCACGAATGGCTGCTCTGTTGTACTTTTCGAGCGCGGCAACCATACGCTGTCCGGAATCCCTTTGCAATCTTTTTCTGCCCATCTTTGTCACCGAGAAGACGTGTGGGCAGAATCCCACAATGCCGCTGGAGACGCAGGCCCGAGTTGCTCGCCACGTAGTCTTGCTTTGTGGTTCAGAACTCCGAGCGTTGCACCCTGGTTGTCGCGACTCAGTGGGCGTCATCTCCGCGCAAGTTGCACTAGGCGCTCCCACGCGGCCAGAGCCGTTTGGTCCGTAGTCGACGCGCTTGGCGCCGAGCCATTACCGACCGGTTTGGCCACCCGCTTTTACGGCCGCGAGTCTCGAACGAGCTATAGCTTTCTTCGCGTCGACACCTTCGCGGCGAGCGCTAGCGCTCGCTTGCTGGGGTGGGTAGGCGACGCTACCATGAGTCCGTTGGTACTCACTCGCGTCGATCACCGACCGAGCTTTACCAACGGCTGAAGGGGGACGTCCGCTGGGGCACCGCGCCCGCGTCGATCGCCAATGACGCGGCGGCGGCTCGCTTGGAGCACGATATGGAAAAACGCACACGCGCTCGATTCGTCACCGTCGGGTTGGCGGCTGCTTTGGCCTATTGCGGCGCTGCCACCGCACAGATGGATTTCTCTGGCGAGTGGCCAGTCGTGTTCTCGCAGGACAACACCGACAATCCGCATCTCGGCGAGTACGTCGGAATACCGCTGAGCCAGGAAGCCATCCGCCGCGCGGAGGTTTGGGACGCGTCGATCCAATCGCTGCCCGAGTGGCAGTGCCGGCCGCACTCCGGGGTGTATATCAAACGCGGTCCATCGAACCTGCGGGTTTGGAAAGAAATCGACCCCGCCTCGCGACAGATCATCGCGTTTCAGACCGAATGGCTGCGCTCGACCAACACACCTATCTACATGGACGGGCGCCCTCACCCGCCGGAATACGCGGCCCACACCTGGGGCGGCTTCTCGACTGGCACCTGGGAGGGCGATCGGCTCAGAGTGAAGACCACGCATCTAAAAGAGGACTACTACCGGCGCAACGGCGTGCCGCAAAGCGATCGCGCAACGCTCACGGAGTATTTGATGCGGCGTCGCTTCGACAATCAGGACTACCTGACTTGGGTCCTCGTAGCCTACGACCCGGTGTACCTGACTGAGCCTTTGATTCGCAGCACCGAGTATCGGCTCAACCTCGCGCAGCAGGTGCCGCCCTACCCCTGCACCATCGTTACGGAAGTCGTTCGACCCGACGGCTACGTGCCGAACTGGCTACCCGGCCAGAACGACCAGATTTACAGCTTCTCGGATTACTACGGCTTACCGCGCTCCCTGTACTTCGACGGGGCAGAGACCATGTACCCGGAGTATCGCCAGAAGCTGGAGCGCGCGCGCGCCACGAGCGCGCAAGCCGCACCGCGACGAGAGAACTAGTGGTAGGAACAATGAGGAACGCGAGTTTTTTCAGTCGTCACGCAGCATCGATCACCGCCGCATTGGTCGTGGGCATCGCGGCTGCGGCCAGCACCTCACCTGCGGCGGCACAACGCGTTGTCGAACGTAATCAGGGTGAGTCCGCGGCCGAATTGCACTGGTGGCCGGTCCGCAAGAACATCTGGATGCTCGTCGGCGCCGGGACGAACATCACCGCCTCCGTCGGTCCCGACGGCGTGATGCTCATCAACTCCGGCGAGGCTCAGGCGAGCGCGCGAGTACTGAGCGCGGTTCACGACCTGCAAACGCAACTGAATGCTTTCGGCTTCCTCGATGTGCTGACGCCACAGAAAGGCGGCGCGGAGACGCGGTCACGCTTTCCGGTCAATTCACATGCGCCACCGAAGCCGATCCGCTACATCATCAATACCAACTCACTGTCGCACAGCATCGGCGGCAACGCGGCGTTGGCAGCCGCCGGAATCACCTACACGGGTGGTAACGTCGCCGGCACGATCGCGGATTCCGCCAACGGCGCCGCCGTGCTCGCGCACGAGAACGTGCTGAATCGCATGGTGGCGCAGGACCTGCCGTTCGGCGCGCTCCCGACCGAAACCTTCTTTACCCCTGATTACAGGATCAGCACCTTCTTCAATGACGAAGGCGTGCAGATCGTCCACGTTCCTAACGGCTCCACCGACGGCGACAGCTTCGTCTACTTCCGCAGCTCGGACGTCATAGCGGCTGGTGACGTGTTCAACATGGACAGCTTCCCCGTCATCGATGTGGATGCCGGCGGCAGCATCAACGGTGTGCTGCAGTCACTCAACACGATATTGAAACTCGCGATTCCAGAGTTCCGGACCGAGGGTGGCACGATGGTGATTCCGGGGCACGGCCGCCTCGGCGATTCGGCCGACGTAGGGTACTACCGCGACATGCTCACGATCATTCGCGATCAGGTGCAGGCGTTGATCGACGAAGGCCAAACGCTGGAGCAAGTGATCGGGAAGCGCCCGACGTTTGGCTACGAAGGGCGGTTCGGCAAGGACACGGGCCCGTGGACGACGAAGATGTTCATCGAGGCCGTATACCGCAGCCTGAAGGAAAATTCGTAAGACTTAGAGCTTGTATCAGGAGGTTAGATTGTGAAGGGCAAGTCACTTTTATTGGTCGCGGCGGGGGTGTTGTTAACCGGCCTGTCGGCATACGCACACCACTCGTTCACAGCTACCTATGACGAGGGCAAAACCGTCAAGATCGAGGGCACGCTCGTGCAATTCATGTTCCGCAATCCGCACGCGTGGGTGCACGTGATGGCGCCGGACGAGAACGGCGAAATGCAACGTTGGGGTGTGGAATGGGGTGGCGCCGGCGCGCTCACGGGTCAAGGCGTGACCCGCGACTCGTTGAAACCCGGTGACAAAGTTGTGATCACGGGCAACCCCGGTCGCAACCCAATCGATCACCGCGTTCGCATGCGCAGCTTGCTGCGGCCTGCCGACGGCTTCGGCTGGGGCTTCCAAGGCGAGACCTTCGATTAACGTCGGGCGTTCGCGACCGCGCGGACAACCCTCGCCTCGCGCAGTATTGTGGAGACTGGCATGAATCGGGCTTTGAGACTCGTCGTGGCTCTGGGCGTGACTTGCGCAGCAGGGACTCTGATCGTGGATCCAGCGCTCGCGCAGGCACGTCGTGCAGCGCCGGCGACACCGCCAGCGACGGCGCGCGCGGGCGCACCCATCGACATCACAGGCCATTGGGTTTCATTGATCACCGACGACTGGGTTTATCGGATGATCACGCCGGCCAAGGGCGATTACTCGTACATTCCGCTCAACACCGAAGGCCGTCGCGTTGCCGACGGCTGGGATCCGGCGCGCGACCAAGCCGCCGGCGAGGAATGCAAGGCCTACAGCGCGCCGGGAATCATGCGTCTGCCGAGCCGCGTGCAGATCAGCTGGCAAGACGACAATACCCTGAAGCTCGACATCGATACGGGCATGCAAACGCGCGTGTTCCACTTCAACCAACGAGAGCCGCAAGGCGCGCGTAGCTGGCAGGGTTGGTCGGCGGCAAGCTGGGAACTATCCGGCGGCACCGACTCGATCTTCACGGGCGCACCCACGTCCCTCGGCGACATCAAGCGCATCGGCAGCCTGCGCGTCGACACGAACAACCTACGAGCCGGGTATCTGCGTAAGAACGGCGTACCGTTCAGCGAAGCGGCCTTCATGACCGAGTACTACAATCTAATCGTCGAAGACGACGGCAACCAGTACCTCGTCATCCAGACCTACGTCGCCGATCCGCGTTACCTGGCCGGCCACTTCGTCCGCACGCTGCAGTTCAAGCGTGAGCCGGACGGCACCAAACGCAACCCCACGCCCTGTTCCGCTACCTAGCCGCGCGTTCGGGCACTCCACTGCGCGGCGGAGTGCCGGAACGGGGATCAGAACGATTTGGGCATGCCGAGCACGTGCGTGCCGACGTAGGACAGAATCAGGTTCGTCGAGACGGGCGCCACCTGGTACAGGCGCGTCTCACGAAATTTGCGCTCGATGTCGTACTCCTCCGCGAAGCCGTAGCCGCCGTGCGTTTGGATGCACGTATCGGCGGCGGCGGCCGAGGCCTCGGACGCCAACAGCTTCGCCATGTTCGCTTCGGCACCGCATTTCTCGCCCGTATCGAACAACGCCGCCGCCCGCGCGACCATGAGCGCCGCGGCCTCGCACTGCACGTGCGCGCGGGCGAGCGGAAACTGAATGCCCTGGTTCTGACCGATCGGCCGACCGAACACTTGCCGCTCAGTGGCATACGCCGAGGCCTTGGTCACGAACCAACGCGCATCGCCGATGCACTCCGCGGCGATCAAAATGCGCTCCGCATTCATGCTGTCCAAGATATAGCTGAAGCCCTTGCCCTCCTCGCCAACGAGGTTGGCGGCAGGCACCTCGAGGTCGTCGAAGAAGAGCTCAGTGGTCGCGTGATTCATCATCATTGCGAGCGGCTTGATCGTGAGGCCGTTGCCGACCGCGGCCCGCAGGTCCACTAGCAACACGGACAAGCCGTCGGTCGGCTTGGCAACGCGATCACGCGGTGTCGTGCGCACGAGCAACAGCATGAGATCCGAGTGCTCGGTGCGCGAGATGAACACCTTCTGGCCGCTGATCCGGTAACTGTCACCATGGCGGACGGCCGTGGTGCGGATTCGAGTCGTGTCCGTGCCGCTCGAAGGCTCGGTTACGCCGAAGGCCTGCAGACGCAACTCGCCGGCCGCGATCTTCGGTAGATAAAGCTGCTTCTGGGTCTCGCTGCCGTGCCTGAGCAACGTGCCCATAGTGTACATCTGAGCATGGCATGCGGCGCCATTGCCGCCGCTTCGATGGACTTCCTCGAGCACAGCGCAAGCCGCTTCGATTCCGAGCCCTGCGCCACCGTACGCCTCGGGAATCAGAATCCCGAGGTAGCCGGCAGCAGACAGAGCCGCGACGAACTCCGTGGGGTAACTGCGTGCGCGGTCGCGCTCGCGCCAATAGGCTCCGGGGAAATCCGCACAGAGTCGCTCCACGGCGGCGCGAATATCGGGGTAGTTGCCGGTCATGTCATGTCATCGAACCGAGGTGCGCCATTGATACGCGCAACAGCGCGCCGGCGCAATCGAGCTGCCGCGGCAAACGACTCAGTGCGTGGGCACTGTCGTTAGGGTGGCGCACCAAGCTAGTCGCGGCGCGAAAGGATCCATTTCGGAATTACGCCGGCATTCGACAGGAGGTGGTCGCGAGCGCCGTTCAAGCGGTCGAGCAAGCGTGGCAGGTCGAGGCGCACGAGGTGGCCGTTGTGCTTGAGAATGCGCCCCGCGATGAACACCGTATCGATATTCGACGTATCGGCACAGATGACGACGGTCGCAACAGGATCCACGACCGGCGCCACGTTCACCTGATCCGTGCGGACCAGGATGATATCGGCTTGCTTGCCCGGCGTGATCGTGCCGATCTTGTGATCGAGCGCGCAGGCGCGCGCGCCGACGATCGTGGCGAATTCGAGCACGTCGCGGTGCGTGAGCGTTGGCGCGAAAGCCGTGTCGGGCGTGTCTGTGAAGGCCAGGATGCGCTCCTGCACGAGCGCCGTGCGCATCTGCGTGAACATATCCCCCGGCGCGCTCGATACGACATCGATCGACAGCGACGGGCGCACGCCGCGCGCGACGAGCCGGCCCGTCGGCGGCACGCCGTGGCCCATGAGCATCTCGACGTACGGCGCCACCGACGCGGTGCCGCCGCTCTTCGCAATGAGGTCGAGCTCCTCGTCGGTCGAATCCGTGCAGTGTATGTAGGTCGTGTCGGGCCCCATGAGCCCGAGGTCGTGGAGCGTCTTGACGTGATTGACGTGCACGCCCGTGAGGCGCATGCCGACGTGCACGCTGATGCGGATCCCTAGGTCGCGCGCCAGCAGCCAGTCGTGCGTCGCCACTTCGGGCGTCGTGTTGCCCGGTGCCCGGGCGGCCAGCGCGAGCGACAGCAGCTGATCGTCGGAACTGAAGTACTGCTTGCGGATGCGGCGCACGTCCTCCGGATGCGCCTTCGAGCTGTACGCCCACCAGCTCGCACCGACCGGCGGGCCGTGCGCGTATACGGCGCGGATCCCAGCCTCGGCGAGACCGGCAATCGCCGCGTCCGAGTGCTCGGGCGTGTTGTTGACGTGCGACCAGTCGAGCAGCGTCGTGATGCCACCATTGACGGCCTCGAGTGCGCCCATGAGGTTGGCGATGTAGACGTCGTCGGCCCGGTACTGGATGCCGATGTTGTCGAGCATGCCCGAGAAGTACTGATCGAGCGTGCAGCTCGGCAGCACACCCCGCACCGGGGTTTGCCACGTGTGCCGATGAGTATCGACGAACCCGGGCATCACGATGCGATTGCGCGCGTCGATGATGTTGGCGTTGGGGTTGACCTCGATGTTCTGCCCTACGGCCGCGATCTTGTCGCCGTCGATCAGCACGTCGGTATGCGGCAGGTCCCCGAGCTCTGGGTCGAGCGTCAGTACATAGCCGCCCTTGATGAGCGTGGTCCGGCTTTCGTACGGGCGTCCGCCGATCATCGCTAGCTCCTTGGCCGCAGACAGTCGTCTCGCGGATTTTTCGTGTTGTCTGCCGTCGACCCTCCTGCGGAGCGGGCCGATCTTACGGACAACATTACAGCCGATCGCGATCGTGTACCATGGCGCTCCGCCTGCTCGAGCCCGACGACTCGCACAACCAGAACCCGGCATGCAGCTGCCATTCGTCCACCCGCCCGCCTCGCTCTGCGTCATTCGCCTGTCGGCTATCGGCGATACCTGCCACACCGTCCCCGTGGTCCGCGCCATCCAACGCGCTTGGCCCAGCACGAAACTCACCTGGATCATCGGCAGGACGGAGCACTCGCTGCTGCGCGGCCTCGACGGCGTGGAGTTCGTCGTGCTCGATAAGTCCCAGGGACTCCGCGGCTACGCGGCTGTGCACCGCGCGCTCGCCGGGCGAACCTTCGACGCGTTGCTCCATATGCATGCGTCGGCGCGCGCCAACCTCGTGAGCCTCATGGTTCGCGCGCCGTTGCGTCTTGGCTTCGACCGTGCCCGCGCCCGCGACTACCAGTGGCTGTTCTCGAATCGGCAGCTGCCGGCGCGCCCGCAGCGGCACGTCATGGATGGCCTGTTCGAGTTCGCGGAGCAGCTGGGCGTCGCACGAGGCGAGCCCGAGTGGAACATCCCGGTCGGCGCCGACGACTTGGCTGCAATCTCCCCGCTATTCGCGCCCGGGAAACCGACGCTCGTGATCAGCCCGTGCACCGGCCAGCGTTTCCGCAACTACCGCAATTGGCGGGTGGACTGGTACGCCGAGATCGCCGATTATGCAGTCGAGCGCTTCGGGGCACAGGTCTTGCTGACCGGCGGCACGACGGCCATCGAGCAGAGCTACGGGCGCGACATCACCCGACTCAGCAAGTCGGCACCGCAGAACCTGATCGGCCAGACCAACTTGAAACAGCTGCTCGCAATCCTGCAACGCTCGAGTGTCGTGCTGTGCCCCGACTCCGGTCCGGCGCACATGGCGACGGCCGTCCGGACACCCGTCGTGGGCCTCTATGCCACGTCCAACCGCCACCGCACGGGGCCCTACTTCAGCCAGCATCTCGTGGTCGACAAATACCCCGAGGCTGTCGAGCGCGAGTTTGGCCTGCCGATCGACGCATTGCGCTGGGGCCAGCGGGTCCGCGACCCGGCCGCCATGAGCCTCATCACGGTTGCCGACGTGACCCTCAAGCTCGATGCCGCGTTCGCCGAGCGCGGCATCCAACCCATTCACTGATCGACACGGGAGGACCGCGGCATGGACCGTTATCCACTGCGAAGCTTCAATTCAGCCACGCCGGCCGAGATCCAGGACGCTATGGAGAAGGCCGAGGTGGTGTTCTTCGACACCTGCCCGCTCGAGCTCCCGTCAGAGCCGGATCTCGAGTTCCTGCGGACCGGACTGCCGCGTGAGCTTCAGGTTAAGAATATCAGCTATCACCCTGAATCTAATTCAATTCCTCGTTTCGAGGCGGCGCCAGAGGTGAAGGATCGTGTGGAACGTGTCTTGCGCGCGCACGGCCAACGCGTTGAAGCGTTTCTGCGTCGTTCCTGCCCCGAGTTCGTGCCCAACTGGACGCTCGGGACGACGAGCTTTCGCTCGATCGAGGAGCAAGGGCGCAAACTGAAGCCGCGCTCGAGCAACGAGCTCGTGCACATCGACGCGGGTGCCTACGGCGCGACGAACGGCGCCCGGATCCTGCGCTTTTTCGTCAACATCCACCCGGGCCGCGACCGCGTTTGGGGGACGAAGGGCAGCTTCAACGCGCTCATGGGTCGACATCGCGAACTCTGGGACGCTGCCCGCGGCGGCAAACCGCGCGTCACGATCGACAAGGGCCCGTTCGACAAGCTCTACAGCGGCCTGGTCGGCGCCGCGAGCAAGGTCTATCCGCTGGTGCGCGTCATCGACTCGAGCCCCTACGACCGGTCGATGCGTCGCATTCACAATTACATGAAAGAGGACCCACGCTTCCGCGACAGTCGCGAGGGCTATCAGGAGATTCATTTCCCGCCGCTGTCGGCCTGGATGGTGTTCACGGACGGCATCAGTCACTCCGTCCTCACGGGCCAGCACGCGCTGGTGACGACCGTGCTGATTCCGCTCGAGAACTGCCGCATACCGGAGCTCACGCCCTACGAAGTGCTCGCCCACTCGGCGGCCTAATCGGTGCGGCCATGGCAAGCCTGTACTTCACGCCGAATCTCGCGAGGCATACGCAGTGCCCCGCAGCCGAGCTCGCGGCCGCGACCGTGGCCGAGCTGTTCGAGCGTTACTTCGAGACCTGGCCGGCCGTCCGCGGTTTCGTCCTCGACGATCAGGGCGAGGTTCGCCACCACGTCAAGGTGCTGGTCGACGGGCGCAATCTACGCGACCGACGCAAACTGACAGATGACATTCAGAATAACAGTCAAGTTTATGTATTCCAAGCGCTTTCAGGAGGATAGCAATGGCTAAGCAGCTGCTCGTTGGCACGCGCAAGGGGCTGTTCCTGATCGGCCGGCACGCGGGCCAATGGCGCGTCGACCGCGCCGAGCTTCTGGGCGACCCGGTCACGATGGTGCTAGCGGAGCGCGACGGATCACTGCACGCGGCTCAAGACCTCGGCCACTTCGGCGTCAAGATGAAACGGTCGCGGGACGGCGGCGCCACCTGGGAAGACCGACCGGTGCCGAAGTACCCGCCGAAGCCCGAGGAGGTCGTGGACCTCGACCCGATGCGCGGCACACCCATTCCTTGGGACGTGAAGCGCGTCTGGGCGCTCGAAGCTTCGCAGCGGCTGGGCGAGCTCTGGTGCGGCACGATCCCCGGAGGACTGTTCCACTCGCGCGACGGCGGAGAGACCTGGGAACTCGTCGAAAGTCTCTGGAGCCACCCAGATCGCAAGATGTGGGTGGGCGGCGGCGCCGACTACCCGGGTATCCACTCGGTGCTCGTCGACCCGCGCGACCCCGACGTCGTTCGTCTCGGCGTCTCCTGCGGCGGCTTGTGGATGAGCCGCGATGGCGGAACCTCGTGGGACTGCTACGGCCAGGGGATGCGCGCGGAATACGCGCCGCCGGACCAAGCCTACGAGCGGCGGGGCCAGGATGCGCACCGCATCGTGCAATGCGCAGCCGCGCCGGACCACGTTTGGATCCAGCACCACAACGGCATCTTTCGCAGCACGGACGGCGGTCTGAGCTGCGAGGAGGTCAAGACCGCCCAGCCTTCGGCGTTCGGCTTCCCCGTCGTCGTACACCCGCACGAACCAAACACCGCCTGGTTCGTTCCCGGCGTCAAGGACCAATGGCGCTACCCCGTCGACGGGGCGCTCGTCGTGTCCCGTACGCGCGATGGCGCCGAGAGCTTCGAGATCCTGCGTAACGGCCTGCCCCAACAGCACTCCTACGACCTCGTGTATCGCCACGGACTCGACATCGATACCGACGGCGTTACACTCGCATTCGGCAGCACCACCGGAAATCTTTGGCTCAGCGAAGATCAGGGGGATCGCTGGCAGAACGTCAGCCACTATCTGCCGCCGATTTACTGCGTCCGTTTCGTGAATTAGCCGCGTGCGGTAGCGGACAGCGGTAGTTTTTGTGTCAGCTTTTTAGGGGGTTCGATGTCGGTAACCGAAGCGCTGGCGGCCTACGTAGTCGGCAGCACGCTCGAGGCGATCCCGCGCGACGTGCGCGACGAAGCCAAGCGCGCCATTTTCAACTATCTGGGCTGCGCCCTCGGCGGCAGTATCGAGCCCGCGCTCGATGTGGCCATTCGCACCCTCGCGCCGTTCTCCGGCAACGCCAACGCCACCGTCCTCGGTCGCGCGGAGCGTTTCGACGCTCTGCACGCGGCGCTGTTGAATGGCATCGGCTCGCACGTGCACGAGTACGACGACACACTGCCGAAGAACTACATCCATCCGAGCGTGCCGGTCGCCTCCGCCCTGTTCGCCTACGCAAGCGCCAACCCGGTCTCCGGCCGTGACTTCGTGCACGCGTTCATCCTGGGCTTCGAGGTGGAGTCGCGCATCGGCAACGCCGTTTACCCCGCCCACTACTCGGCGGGTTGGCACATCACCTCGACGACGGGGGTATTCGGCGCCGCGGCCGCGATCGGCAAACTGCTCGGGCTCACGACCAAACAGATGGTCTGGGCCTTTGGCCTAGCGGCCACGCAAGCGGCCGGCCTCCGTGAGATGTTCGGCTCGATGGCGAAGTCGTTCCAACCCGGCCGTGCAGCGCAAAACGGTTACACAGCCGCGCTGCTCGGACGCGCGGACTTTACGGCCGGCGAGCAGGCGCTCGAGGGACCGCGCGGTTTCGCCGCCGTCACGGCAGCGGAGCACGACCTAAGCAAGGTCACGAACGGCCTCGGCAGCGACTTCGAGCTGCGCGATAACGCCTACAAGCCCTACGCCTGCGGCCTCGTGGTGCACCCCACGATCGACGGCTGCAGCCAATTGCACCGCGAATTTCATCCCTCGCCCGACGCCATCGCCGGCGTGCGTTTGCGCGTCGCGCCCTTAGTGCTCGATCTCTGCAACAAGAGCACTCTCACGCGCGCGCTCGAAAGCAAATACTCGATCTACCATGCGGCCGCGATCGGCCTCGTACGCGGCAAGGGCGGCCTGCAAGAGTTCACCGACGAAGCCGTCCGCGATCCGTTGCTCGAGCGCGTGCGCGCTGTGACGACTGCCGTCGGCGACGATTCGATCTCCGAAGACCAGGTGCACATCGAAGTCGTGCTGCGCAATGGCGAAACGCTGTCGAAATTCGTCGAGCAATCGCTCGGCAACGTTCACCGACCGCTCAGCAACGAGCAGCTCACCGAGAAATTCGTCGATCAGGCCGTGTTGGCGTTACCGCACCCGCAAGTCGATGCCGTGGTCGAGCAGTGCTGGCGCATCGACACGTTGCCGGATGCCGGCGACCTGGCACGGGCCACCTCGGCACGCGCGGCAGCGACCACTCGCACGGCTCGCACGACGCACTGAGGCATGGTCGCGCGACGACGCACGTTTCGTCTGACGCTGCTCGCGGCCGCCGCCCTGCTCGTCGCCGGCTGCGGCGGGCAATCCAGCGGCCCGGCGAAAGAGCTGCGCATTCCGCTCGGCGCCGGCGGCGTCGGTTTTCTGCCGTTGCTCGTGATGCGCGAACGCGGCCTCATCGAGAAGCACGCGGCCGCGGCAGGTCTCGCCGACCTTACAGTCCGCTGGATAGCGCTTGGCGGTCCGGCCGTCATGAACGATGCGCTGCTGTCTGGCTCCGTGGATTTCATTGCCGCAGGACCGCCCGCGTTCATCACGCTCTGGGACCGCACGCGCGGCTCGGCCGACGTGCGCGGTGTGGCCGCGATGTCGTCGTTGCCGATGTACCTGAACACGACGAATCCCGCACTCGCGTCGATCGACGACCTGACGGCGACCGACAAGATCGCCGTCACGGCGGTCAAGGTCTCGATCCCGTCGATCAACATGCAGATGTACGCGGCTGGGCAGTTCGGCGCGGCCGAAGCGTTTCGCTTCGATCGCTACACGGTGACGATGACACATGCGGACGCGCTGATCGCGCTGCTCTCCGGCGGCAACCAGATCAACGCGCATTTCACGTCGCCACCCTTTCACCAACGCGAAATCAAAGACGCGCGCGTGCGGACAGTGCTCAACACCGACGAGATCATGGGCGGCTCGACGACGTTCACGATGCTGTCGACGACCGCTCGCTTTCGCGACGCTAATCCACAGGCGTACGCGGCCGTGCTCGCTGCGCTCGAGGAAGCGAACGAGTCGATTCGCAGCGACCCGCAAGCCGCTGCCGAGATCCTCTACGCCGCCGAAGCTGCGGCCGGCTTCAGCGTCGACGAACTGGTGGAGGTGCTGCGCGATCCCGACATCAAGTTCACGACGACGCCCGAGAATCTCGAAAAGTACGCCGAGTTCATGCAGGAGATCGGCTCCATCGATAACCGGCCGGAGTCGTGGCGCGACCTCTTTTTTCCCGAGATTCATGGCACACCCGGATCATAGTCGCGCGCTATCGAGGACGTCGCGTCGCGCCCGGGGCAGCACACGAAGTGGCCGTCCCGGGACCGCCGTAAATCCGTCCCTGGAGGCTGCGGCGGCGCCATCCATGGCGCCGACGCTCCCGGGACAGCCACTTCGTGTGCTGCCCCGGGCGCAGGTCACACGTCGTGGTTAGCGGCTCCCCCGCCAACGCGCTAGGCACCGCGGCCGCGGCTGCGCCACTCCTTGCTGTGAGGGGGGTGACGCTGCAGTATCGGACGGGCGAGCAGCTCGTGACGGCTACGTATCGCGTGAGCTTCGAGGTGCTGAAGTCTGATCGTTTCGTCGTGCTCGGTCCGTCGGGCTGCGGCAAGTCGACGCTACTGAAGGCGATCGGCGGGTATCTCGCGCCGGTGGAGGGCGAGATGACGCTCAACGGCTCGCGCATCGGCGCACCGGGCCCCGACCGCGCGTTCGTGTTTCAGGAGTTCGATCAGCTCTTACCGTGGAAGACAGTGCGCGACAACGTCGTGTTCGCGCTGACCGCAAGCGGCAAGCTCACGAAGCAGCCGGCGATCGAGCGTGCACTGCACTTCATCGACAAAGTCGGGCTCACGAAATTCGCCGACAACTTCCCGCATACGCTGTCTGGCGGCATGAAGCAACGCGTGGCCATCGCGCGCGCGATGGCGATGGAGCCGCAGATCCTGCTCATGGACGAGCCCTTCGCCGCACTGGATGCCCTCACACGCGGCAAGATGCAGGAAGACCTGCTACAGCTTTGGGAAGACACGAAGTTCACCGTCGTGTTCGTCACGCACTCGATTCCCGAGGCCATCCGCATCGGCAATCGGATTCTGTTGCTCACGCCGCATCCGGGCCGCGCCAAAGCCGAGGTCAACTGCCTTGGCCGAGACGTTGCCGGCCACGACGGCGAGCTGCTGTCGGCGCGGATTCAGCGCTTGCTGTTCGATCGCACCGGAGCCATCGTCGATGCCTGATAACGCAGCCAACACCAACCGAGCGGAGATACTCCATCGACCGGGCAGCGAGGCCAGTGGCTTCGCCGTCACGGCCGAGCCGCTCGGCTTGTGGACCAAGCTCTACGGCAATGGCACCTTGCGCAAGACGCTGCTGCTCGCGGTCCTCGCCGCGGCCTGGGAAATCTACGCGCGCGCGCTCGACAACCCGCTGCTGTTCCCCACCTTCACGGCGACGGTGACGGCGTTGCTCAAAGGCGTCGCCACCGGCGAAATTCCGGGAGCGGGTCTCTACACGTTGTCGTTGCTGCTCAAAGGTTACGTCGCTGGCCTCGTGTTCGCGGCGCTGCTCACGGCGTTCGCCAGCGTGTCGCGTATCGGCGCCGACTTGCTCGAGACGCTGACGGCCATGTTCAACCCCTTGCCGTCGATCGCGCTGCTGCCGCTGGCGCTCATCTGGTTTGGCCTCGGCGACAACAGCGTCATCTTCGTGCTCGTGCACGCCGTGCTCTGGGCCGTGGCGCTCAACACGTTCGCGGGCTTCCGCGCGCTATCGCCGACGTTGCGAATGGTTGGCCAGAACTACGGCCTCTCGAGCGTGGGCTACATCGTGCGGATCCTGATTCCCGGTGCGTTCCCGAGCATTCTTACCGGGCTCAAAGTCGGCTGGGCGTTTGCCTGGCGCACGCTGATCGCCGCCGAGCTCGTGTTCGGCGTGAGCTCTGGCTCGGGTGGGCTCGGCTGGTACATCTTCGAGAACAAGAACCAGCTGCGCATTCCAGAGGTGTTCGCCGGCCTCTTGACAGTGATTCTGTTCGGCTTGTTCGTCGAGAACGTGGTCTTTCGCACGATCGAGCGACGCACCGTCAAGCGCTGGGGAATGCAGACCTGAGGTCACGCGACTCTTGAACACCATCCTCGATACGCGCGTCGCCGGGCACCTGCGTGCGTGGCAGATCACAGCGCAACAGACCTTCACCACCGACACGGCCGCAATTGTCCATGGCACTCGGGCTGGGCTACCGATTGTTCTCAAAGTAGTGCGAGCGCTGGGCGACGAGTGGCGCTCCGGCGAGGTCCTTGCGGCGTTCGGCGGCCGCGGCGTCCTGCGCGTCTATGAGCACGCCGAAGGCGCACTGCTCCTCGAGCGCCTCACACCCGGCGAGCCACTAGCGGCACTCTCACTGAGCGGTCGCGACGACGAAGCGACCGAGATCCTGGCGGCCCTGCTGGGGCGGATGTCGCCGAGCGATCCACCGCGGTGGTGCCCATCGGTGGAGGACTACGGCCTGGGCCTCGGCCGCTATTCCGCCAGCGGCGACACACGAATTCCTCGCCGCCTGGTCGAGATCGCAGAGCGCGTCTACCGGGAGCTCGGCGCGACCCAACGTAACCCTGGGCTGCTGCACGGAGACCTGCACCACTACAACGTGCTTTTCGACGAGCGTCGAGGCTGGATTGCGATCGACCCGAAGGGTCTCGTCGGTGAGCTCGAGTACGAGATCGGCGCGGCTTTGCGCAACCCCTATGAACGACCCGAGCTGTTCGCATCGTTGCCTGTCATCGAACGGCGCCTCGGCGTGTTTGCCGACGCGCTCGGCATCGATGTCGATCGCGCGCGTGCGTGGGCATTCGCCCAAGCGGTGCTCGCGGCCGTCTGGGATCTCGAGGAAGGTGCGCTGGTCGATGAGCAGCACTGGTCGTTGCAGCTCGCAAGCGCGGTCGAGCAATCCAGTGTCTTTCGCGACGACTTCGTGACCTGAGGGCAGGCACGACCGATCCGCCAGAAGCGCTCGACCCGTACCGCTCGACCGAGCAACCTGGCGGATGAAATGGCGACATCGCACCGCTACACTCGCAGCGCGAACTGCACTCGCGAACGTTCGAGCCAACGGAGGCACCATGCCGCGGAAGCGTATCGTTCATCGGACTGCGGAAGTCATTGCACTAACCGCGCTGGGTATCGCCGCGGGCTGCGTACCGGAAGGACCGAGCCCCTCGCCCACCGCGGCGCCCGCCGTTCACCCTGACCTCTCGGGCGTCTGGATGGCCTTCGCCGTCGAGAATCCGGACGGCACGGGCTTTGTGCCGCAGTACTCCCCTGAAGGCCAAGCGTTGCTCGATGCGTTCGCTTCTGAGTTCAGCTCGATCCCCGAGACGGGCGCTTGGTGCTACGGCACGGGCATGCCGAGCGTGATGCTCTCCACGGTATCGTATCCCGTAGAGATCGTGCAGAACGCCTCCCGCCTCGTGATGCTCGCCGAGCTCGAGATGCAGGTACGCCGCGTCTACCTCGATGGCCGTGCGCACCCCGAGGACTTCCTATCGACGGGCGTGGGCCACTCGGTCGGCGCGTGGGACGGCGACACGCTCGTTGTCGACACGACACTATTATCCGAGTGGCAGCTCCGGCCCTGGCCGCGCACAGAGCAAACCCACATCGTCGAGCGCGTCCATCTCACCAAGCTTGGCGACATCACGGCCCGCCCGACCGGCTTCGTCGCATCCGTCGAGAAGCCGATCAACGACGACGTGCTCGTCGTGGAAATGGCGATCGCCGACCCTATGCTCTACACGGGACCGCAGCGACGCACGGCGTACTTCCAGCGCATGTCGGACACGGCCACGCTCGAGTACGCCTGCTCGGCCGAGCGCTGGCTCGAGGAGCTAGAGAAAAATCGAGTTTCGCGCTGAGCGCCGCGACGACACGAAACGGCTCGAGTCCTGCGCCTGCAGCGGTGCGTTCGACGTGCCGAAAAACAACTGCGCGACGGGGCGCTAAGACCTTGTTTCTGCGCTCCCAAGGCGGGCGCGGCGAATCGCAGTTGCGGAAACCCGAGAGATACGGGTCGACGCTGCTACGTTAAGATCGCGCTTGGTGACGGGCAGAGGCGTGACCTGGTCGCGTTGTCGGGAACGAGCGCTTCTGTTTAAATATTCACCACATTTTTCAATTACTTATTTGCAGACTAGAGATGACCTTCATCAGCAAGAAACACCTGGCGCGGCGCACACTCCTCAAGGGCATCGGCGCCACCGTGGCACTGCCATTGCTCGACGCCATGGTCCCGGCGTTCGCCAGCAACGTGAGCAAAGGGCCGCGCTTAGGCTTCGTCTATGTGCCGCACGGCATGGTCATGAGCCGGTTCACGCCCGATGCCGTCGGCACGGGGTTCAAGCTCAAGGACATCGCCAAGCCTCTCGAGCCTTATCGCGACCGGCTCAGCATCGTGAGCCGCCTCCATCATCGCGCCGCTGATTCCACGGCCGTGCACTCACTGAGCCCAACGACGTGGCTGAGCGGGGTACGACCGAAGCCGACACAGGGCGTCGACGCCTACGCCGGCGTCACGGCCGATCAAATCGCCGCGAGCGCGATCGGTCAGGGCACCCTGCTGCCGTCAATGGAGATCGCCACCGAGGATCACTCCGGCCTCATCGGCGCCTGCGATCGCGATTACGGCTGCATCTACATGAACACGCTGTCGTGGCGCACGCCCACCACGCCGATGCCGATGGAGATCAACCCACGCAAGGTCTTCGAGCGTATGTTCGGCCAAGGTGATAACGAAGCCGCACGTCTCACCCGGCGAACCGAGGATCACAGCATCCTCGATGCCGTCACGACGCAGGCCGCAGGCCTGCAGCGCGACCTCGGCAGCCACGATCGACAGACGCTCGACAACTATCTCGAAGGCGTGCGTGAGATCGAACGGCGCCTCTCAATGGCCGAGTCGCAAATGGCCGCCAACGCCGATCTCGAGATTCCAGAAGCGCCGGCCGGTGTGCCGTTCGAGTACGCCGATCACGTGCGAACGATGTACGACCTGCTGACGCTCGCCTATCGAGCAGACATCACGCGCGTGTTTACCTTCATGATGGCGCGCGAGGTGAGCAACCGCACTTACACGCAGGTGGGTGTCACCGAGGGTCACCACGCGGTGTCGCACCATCAGAACAAACCCGAGAAGCTCGACATGTTGGCGCGCATCCAGGCCTATCACATCGGCCTGTTCGGCGAGTTCGTAGCCAAGCTCGATGCGATCCCCGATGGCGAAGGCTCATTGCTCGACAACACGATCCTCCTGTACGGCAGCAACATGAGCAACAGCAATGCCCACGATCACTACCCGCTGCCCAATATCGTGGTCGGCGGCGGCATGGGCAGACTCAAGGGCGGTCAACACGTCCTGTGCGAAGAGCACACGCCAATGACGAACTTGTTGGTCACACTGCTCGACAAGGCCGACGTCAAAGTCGACACCCTCGGCGACAGCCACGGCACGATCAGCGAGCTCTAGACCGTGGCAGCTACACACTCCACTTGCCTCATCGCC
>Ga0208454_1000114_pt1 | contig 57469 bp, 44 predicted proteins | sample EasRivMeERMZT100_FD_187530 | JGI IMG/M metagenome (GOLD analysis project Ga0208454, IMG submission 187530) | Soil microbial communities from meander-bound floodplain in the East River, Colorado, USA - East River MetaG ERMZT100 (SPAdes) (version 2) | ecosystem: Environmental > Terrestrial > Soil...
GGCGGCGGTTCCTCGGGCGGACAGTCTGCGGGCGGTGGTTCTTCAGGCGGCGGTTCCTCGGGCGGTGGCGCCTCGGGCGGGTCGTCCACTGGGGCCGGATTGCCTGGATCGAGCGGCGCTGACGGTGACGGTGCGGCTGGCGGCTCGGTTGGGCCGGCAGGCGGGTCGGGCTCGCAAGGCCAGGGTGCGGGTGGCAGCTCGGGCGGTGGCTCCACAGCGGGCGGCGGTTCGGGGGCGGGCGGGTCCTCAGCAGGCGGCGGCTCGGCTGCGGGCGGCGGTGCCACGGCAGGCGGCGGCTCCTCGGGCAGTGGTGCCGGTAACCAGTCAGGATCCGGCGGCAGCGCTTCATCGGGCGGTGGCGCCGCTGGCGGTGGTAGCGGCGCGTCGGGCGGCGGTGGCAGTGGCGGCGACGCGGCCGGTGGCGGTAGCGGCGGCGAGCGCACGGCGGGTAACGGTGGAGCCGGGAGCGGTGGGGCCGGTGGCGGCTCGGGTTCGGAGTCCGGCGGCGGCGGCGACAATCCGTTCGGCGACGGTGCGGAAGGCAATGGTCAGGGTGGCGACGAGGAGTTCGAGCGCTCGCTAGGCGACTTCGACGGCGCGATGAGTAAGGAGCAGGAGGCGATCGCTAAGAGCGGAGCCGGCGGCGCTGCCGACGAAGCATTGGGTGGCGGCGCTGGGGCCGGCGGCGCAGGCGCTGCGGCGGAAGGTGGCGGTGGCGGTGGGGCGGGTGACGAGCCCGGCGATCAGGCCGGTGGGGGCGTCGGCAGCAGTGGCAGCACCGGCGGCAGTCAGGCCGGTGGCTCGAGCGCTGCCGGCGGCAATGGTGCCGACGAGGCTGTCGCCAGCGTTCAAGGCTGCAACGACCCCGACAAGGTTGCGCGGCAATTATGTGAAGCGGCCACGACAGAGGCCGATCCGTTCTTGCGCGCAGCCCTGTGGGACGAGTACAACGAGTACAAGAAGATTCTGGCGCGCCAGTAGAGGAGTTAGCTATGCGCCGCATCGGTTGGCTGTTGGTCGCGGGTTGGTTGATCGCGGGCTGCACGAGCTCCGAAGTGTTGGTCGCGCACTCCGTCCCGCTGGCCAAGGCAACGGCGGACACGCCCGAAGCGGAGTTGCTCGACGTCGGGGTCCTCGTCTTCGATTCGGGAGTGCCCGAGGGAGAAGTCGACAAAGAGGTGCTCGAGGAGCTGATTCGCGAAGGGACCTTCGTCCAGATCCGGCGCACCGAGGCGCTGTACATGGCCGTCGTACTGCGGGAAACCTTGCAGAAGTCCGGCAACTGGGGCGCCGTGTGGGTCACGCCGAAAGAGAGCACGGCTGCCGACCTCAGCGTCTCGGCCAAAATTCTGCATTCCGACGGCGATATCGTCCGGTTAGAGGTGACGGCCAAGGATGCTACCGGGCGCGAGTGGCTGAATAAGCCTTACGAAATGTCGACTGCGGCCGGTGCGTTCAATCGCCAGCGTTATCCCGACCTCGATCCCTACCAGGATGTCTTCAATAACATTGCCAACGACCTGGCCGCCGCTCAGGAAGAGCTCAGCGCCACCGACAAGCGCGGTATCCGCACGGTCGCTGGCATGCGTTATGCGGCCGATCTCAGCCCGAGCGCGTTCACGGGCTATGTCGCCGAAGACAAGGGTCGGTACGAGATCGCCAGGCTGCCCGCCGTCGATGATCCGATGTTCGACCGAACACAGCGCGTCCGCCAGCGCGAGCGGCTGTTTCTCGACACGCTCGATCAGCACTACGCGCAATTCTACCGGGACGCGACTCCCTCATACGACGGCTGGCGCGAATATGCGCGTGAAGAGGCCATCGAGATTCGCGAGCTGACCAAGTCGTCGCGTTGGCGTATGGGTATGGGCGTGGCGACGATCGTGGCGTCGGTGGTCTACGGTAGCAATGCCGGCAACGACAGTTTCTCCGATCGCGTGATTCGCGACGCGATGATGTACATCGGCATGGACATGATCCGCACGAGTCAAGTCCGCAAGCAGGAGAAGAAGCTCCACACCGATACGCTCGAGGAGCTGTCCTCGAGCTTCGACGACGACATCAAGCCGATGATCGTGGAGATCCAAGGCGTTCAGCACCGGCTGACGGGCACGGCAGACGTGCAGTACCAGGAATGGCGCGACCTGCTGCAGCAGATCTTCATCGCCGAATCCGGTTTCGTTCCCGAGGACGTCGCGATCTACGCTGAGCCCGAGCCGGAGTTGCCCGTCGAGCTGCCACCCGTGCCGCCGGAGCCGGTGCCGGCGCTCGAAGAGCCGCCGGCCGACGGTAGCGAGAACGCGACCGAAGCCGCTTCCGATGCTACTGCCAACCTCGTCGGCGGAGTCTGACGCCCGCCGCATAGCCGCCTCCGGTTCGCTCGTGCTGCTGCCCTCGGGTGGCGGCGCGGCGGTGCGCGTGGTCGAGCGGCTCGGCGCGGGTGGTCACGCTGAGGTCTGGCGGGCCGTCGATGACTTGGGCCGGAGCGTGGCTCTGAAGACGCTGCGTCCCGAGTTGCGCAACGAAAAAGCGGCCGCCGCGGCTCTGTTGCGCGAGTATGATGTGCTGACGCAGGTGCCGCATCCACGGATCGTTCGAACACTCGGTTTGAGCGTCTTGGATGACCTGCCGGCCGTCCTGCTCGAATACGCGCCGAATGGCGATCTCGTGCCGCTACTCGGTGCGCACCCGCGACATTGGCTCGCTGCCGCGGCGCAAGTACTCTCGGCACTCGCTCATTTGCATGCGCGCGGCTTCGTCCACCGCGACGTCAAGCCGCGCAACGTGCTGTTCGCAGCCGACGACACCGTGCGCCTCGTCGATTTCGCTTCGGCCTTGCCCATTGGCTCGCGGCTGCCGCGCGGCGGCTCGACGGCTGAGTATGTCGCCCCTGGCGGGGATCGCGTCGGTCCGGAGGCGGACTGTTACGCCTTTGCCGTGCTGCTGTTCGAGCTCGTCTATGGAGGCTTGCCGAGCGCCGATGGGACGCCGACTGGCGCGCCCTTGGCTCCTCTCGGCGAGGCCGCGGAGCGGCTCGGCAGCGCCGCGTCCGCGGCCTTGGCGGCGGCGCACCGCGAGCCTTGGGGACTTTTGGACTTTGCGAATGTCATAGAATCTGCTGTTTAGACCCATTCCCGTTCAACCGCGTGGAACCCACTGTCCCACAACACGAAGAGACGATTGTCCCGGTCCGGAGTGGCCTTGCCCGTGATCCGGCGGCTCCCGCACGTCCGCAACCGGCGGCGCCCGCGCGCAGTGCCGCTTGGCAAACACCCGTGGTGGGTGGCGTATTGGCTGCGGCGGCTCTGGCCGTATTCTGGTGGTTCCCGAGCTGGATCGAGGGCTCACGCGCGAGGCGCGACGAAAGCCCCGCGACCACGGTAGCGCCTGCCCCCGTGCCAGAGTTGCCGGCGTTGTCGCCGGAGGAAGCGGCCAAACTCCAGGCGGAGGGCGACGCTCTGCTCGTGGCCTTGTTGACGCAACAGAAGCGGCTCGAGGCGCAAAGCGTTGCAACTTGGGGTGGTGCTGGCTGGCAGCGTTTTACAGAGCTCGTTAGCAAGGGCGAGGACGCCTTCCTGGCCGGTGATCTGCGGACGGCCGTGACTAGCTATCGCGATGCCACGGCGGCTGGCGACGAGCTGCTGGCTCGCGCCGTGCAAACCGTCGACCGCGCGTTTGCCGCGGGCAACGAGGCATTCGCAGCCGGCAACGTCGAGCTTGCACTAGGCCAGTACGACCTCGTTCTCGGTATCGACCCCGAGCATGTCGCTGCGAAGGCGGCTCGCGCGCGTGCGGAGCGGCTGCCGGATGTGCTCGCGCTCGTACAAAGAGCCGATGGCGAGCGCGCCGCCGGAGACTTGCAGGCGGCGCTCGGCAGCTATCGAGAAGCGCTCGCGATCGATTCCGACTGGCAGCCCGCGCGCGCAGCGATCGCCGAGGTCAGCAGCAGCCTTCGGGATGCCGAGTTCGAGGGGCGAATGACGAGAGGCTTTGCCGCGCTCGCCGCCGAGAATTTCGACGACGCGGCGCAGCATTTTCGCGCCGCGCTCGAGTTGCGGCCGCAGGCGCGCGAAGCCCAGGACGGCGTCACGCAAGCCGAGCAAGGCGCAAAGCTCGAACAGATCGCGCTCGTCGAAGCCCGCGCGCTCGCGTTCGAGCGGCGCGAAATGTGGGAGCAGGCGGTCGCGCAGTACCGCGGTGTGCTCGCGACGGATTCGAATCTGGTTTTCGCGCAGACCGGTCTCGAACGCGCACTGGCGCGCGCTGGCCTCGATTCGAAGCTGGCGAATCTCATCGCCAATCCCACGCTGCTATTCAGCGACAGCGTGCTTGCCGATGCTCGCAAGCTGCTTGAGCAAACGCGCTTGCAAGCCGACAGCGGTCCGCGCCTTACGCAACAGATCGCCGAGCTCGACCGGCTCGTCGGGCTTGCGGCTACGCCGATTGCAGTGCGGCTCGAGTCCGACAGCCTGACGAACGTGACGATGTATCGCATTGGTGATCTGGGTGTGTTCGCGTCGAGGCAAGTGGAGCTTCGCCCCGGCACCTATACCGCCATCGGTAGTCGCGACGGCTACCGCGATGTGCGCCGAACGTTCACAGTGTTGCCTGGGCGCCCGCTGGAGCCGATCAGGGTGATTTGCGTGGAACCGATCTAATTGCAGGGAATGGAGCGATGAGCGGCGCGACAAATGTGGACCATTGGGTCGTAGCGACCAACGAACGCGGGCGCCGCCGCGAGTTCGCGGCCGGTGACTTGCCTATCGGCGTCGGCGGCGGTGTCGACGCGGATGTCGTCCTCGACGGCGTTTCGGGCACTGTGCAGATCGGCCGGCTTGGCACGGTGTTTTTCGTCCAGGCTGGGCGCAATACGCGTAACGTTCGCCTGGGCGGTGCGCCGCTCTCCGGTGGCACGCGGGAGCTCACGGACGGCGACGTCATCGCTCTCGATCGCGCACGGCTCGCGTGTCGAGTCGAGAGCGGCAGGCTCGCGATCGACATCGACGTGCTCGTGACCGCCGGCGATACGGCTCCGCCCGATCTCGAGGAGCTTGCTCGCGGGCGCACGATGGCCGGTGCGAATGACATCGCGATAACGCCCATCGCCTTTCGACCGACTGCCGCCCCGAGCAGGGCAAGTAAGCAGTGGAGTAGGGCGCAGATCGGCGTTGGCGCAGCGCTCGCCACGCTCGTCCTGGTCGGCTGGTTCGCATTCACGGCGAAATCGGTGACGCTCAACATCGAGCCCGAGCCCGACGAGGTCAGCTTGACGACCACGCTGTTCAAATTGCGCTACGGCGATCGCTATTTGGTGCGCTCAGGAACGCACCGGGTGTCTGCCGAGCTTGCGGGGTACTACCCGATCGACGCCGAAATCGAGGTGGGTGACGCAGTGGATCAATCGATCGCACTCGCCTTCACGAGATTGCCGGGGCTCGTCACGCTGACCACCGATCCAGAGACAGCGGCGCAAGTGCTCGTGGATGGTGCGCCGCTCGGTGCAACGCCGATCGTCGATGCGGAGCTCACGCCGGGGCTGCACCGTGTTGAGTTCAATGCCGAAAGGTACTTGTCCGAGGTGCGAGAGCTCGAAGTGAGCGGCGGGGGCGAGCGCCAAACGCTCGCGGCGCAGCTCACGCCGAACTGGGCGCCGGTCACACTCACGACCAACCCGGGGGGCGCCAACGTCCTGGTGGACGGCGTGGCAGTCGGGGTGACACCCGCGGTGCTCGAGTTGGCGGCCGGTGAGCGCAACATCGAGGCTCGGCTTTCCGGCTACAACGCCTGGAGCGACAAGTTGCTCGTGACGGCGAATCAGCCGCTCGAGCTGCCCGCAGTGGCGCTCGTGCTGGCCGACGGCCGCGTCGAGGTCGCGAGTGTGCCGAACGAAGCAAACGTCAGCATCAACGGCGAGTATCGCGGGCGCACGCCGTTGTCGTTGCGCTTGAGTCCCGGTCGCACCCACCGGCTCACGTTGTCGAAGCCTGGCTACGAGACACAGACGCGCGAGCTCTCGGTGGCCGCGGACAGCGGGCGGCGTTTGGAAATCGAGCTCGAGTCCCAGTTTGGCGATATCGAGGTCGCGAGCTCCCCGCCGAACGCCGAGATCTGGATCGACGGCCGTCGCCAGGGAACGACGCCGAGCACGTTGTCACTGACTGCGATCAGTCACGTCATCGAGCTGCGGCAGGCGGGCTTCGCGGTTGAGCGCGTCGAGCTCACGCCGCGCCCGGGCTTCCCGCAGAAGCTCGAGCGCACGCTCGTCGCGCTCAACGAGGGCTCCGGCACCGGCTTTGTGCCGCGGCTGCGCACAAGCCAAGGTCAGGAGCTCGAGCTCGTTCCGGCTGGGCAGTTCACCATGGGCTCGTCGCGCCGCGAGGCCGGTCGCCGCTCCAACGAAGTGCTGCGGCCGGTGCGGCTCACGCGCGCGTTCTATCTAGGCGCACGCGAAGTCACGAATGCAGAATTCCGTGCATGGAAGGCCGAGCACAACTCGCGGGAGTTCGCCGGCAATTCCCTGAACGACGACAGCCAACCCGTCGTCAGCGTCACGTGGGACGAAGTCGCGCAGTACTTGAACTGGCTGAGTATCCAGGACGGTCTGCAGCCCGTTTACGAAGAACGTCAGGGACAGTGGATCGCAGTGCGGCCGTTACGTACCGGCTATCGATTGCCGACCGAGGCAGAGTGGGAGTGGGCCGCACGGTTCGCCGGGCAAGAGAGCGGCTTACTCTATTCGTGGGGCGCCGAATTGCCGCCGCCGGATCGTTCTGGAAACTACGCCGACGTCGCTGCGGCCAAGATCTTGCCAACGACGCTCGTCACTTATAACGACGGGTACCCCGTAAGCGCGCCGAGCGGCGCGTTCGCTGCGAATGCGTTCGGCATCCATGACCTCGGCGGCAACGTGGCCGAGTGGGTACAAGACTTTTATGCCATCGACACTGTCGAAGCGACGGAGCGTGCCGACGATCCGTTGGGTCCGGACGTCGGCCGTTTCCACGGTGTGCGCGGCGCGAGTTGGCGCAGCGCTACCGTCACCGATCTGCGCGTCGCGGCGCGAAACTACGCCGCCGAGGCGCGCGACGATCTCGGTTTTCGCGTAGCGCGGAATTTGCAGTGAGGCGCTGCGCGGTCGCCGAGGATCGCTTTGACAGCACGGTCTATACTGTTGGTCTAGCTTCACGGAGGTCGCCATGAAGACGTTTGCCGCCCTCGCAGTGGTCGTCGTTGTTTCGGTGTGGGCCGTCGTCTCGCTCGCCCAGGAGAATGCGGCGCCGCCAACCCCGCCTGCGCCCGCGCCTGCGTCGCCACCCGCCGCTGGGGCCGAAGCGCCGCCCGCAAAACCACCGCCGGCTGGCAGCGACGACGAGTTCATACCGACCGAAGAGTTGTCGGCCGACGAAGCGGTCACGTTTCCCGTGGACATCTGAGGGCGGAATAGGTAGCGAAATGGGCGCGCTGGCCATCGACATCAACGACGCGGGAATCGCAATAGCGGACGCTACGGGCGTGCTCGCGGTCGAGCCCGGGTTCGCGCTGGTGGATGGGGGCCGAATCATCACGGGCCACGACGCGCGCAGCCGCTCGCGTTTGCAACCCCGGCAGGCGAGCAATCGGTATTGGAGCGCGCTCAGCCTCGAGCCGGGCACGGGGGGCGCGGACAGCGACACGAGCGCGGCGGAGTTCGCGTACGCGCAGCTGGAGGCCCTGTGGCAACGTTTTGGCCAAGGCGTCACCGACGTGTTCCTCATCGTGCCCGGCGGATGCCGGACGGAGCAGCTCGGTCTGCTGCTCGGTCTCGCGCAGGAGTGCGGCATGCCCGTGCGCGCGCTCGTCGACGCCGCCGCCGCTGCGAGCGTGCGCCCGTATCCTGGACAGCAATTGATGTATCTCGACGCGGGCCTCTACCGTGTGGCGGCGACTGTGCTCGATCAAGGCGCCGACGTGGGCGTGCGCGCCGAGTATGCGTTGACGCAGACGGGTCTCGCGAGCCTCGGCGACGCATTCGCGCGGCGCGTTGCCGATGCATTCGTGCGCGCGACGCGTTTCAACCCGTTTCGCAATGCCGAAACCGAGCAGGCGCTCTACGACCAGATACCCGCGTGGCGCGCCTTGCTGCGGGGCCAGGAGAGCGCGGAGCTACTGCTGCCTTATCGCGACGAAGAGTTTCGCGTGACGGTGGACCGCGCTGCGGTGCTCGGAGTGGCGGCGGGCTTCTATCGCGCGGTGACGCAGCTGGTTGCGCAGAACAGAGAGCCGGGCAGTCTCGTGGTGCTACTCTCGGACCGGCTCGCTGCGCTGCCCGGTTTCATCGACGAGCTCGCCCGGATCGACGACGCCGAGGTCGAATGTCTGGCCGCGGGGCACGCCGCGCGCGGTGTGCTGGTTCCCACGCCGATTGCCGTGACCGGGGAGCAGGTGAAGCTGCTGAAGCGCCTGCCGTGGCGCGAGACCGCCGTCCGCGTGGAAGCCGCAGGCGGCGCGGCCAGCAAGGTGGCCCCGCCGGTCGTCAAGGTGGCGCCGCCAACCCACATCGTCTATGGCGGCATCGCATATCCGGTCGGTGCCGTGGGTCTAGTGATCGGTCGTGAAGTCGATGCTGCGCGCCGCATGCTCGTAGTCGAAGACGGCAACAGCGGTGTCTCGCGCGCGCACTGCGAGTTCGTGATGCGCGATGGCGAGCTCAAGCTGCGTGATCTCAGTCGTTATGGCACGTTCGTCAACGAGAAGAAGATTTCCGGCGAAACGATGCTGCGGCGCGGTGACGTGATTCGCGTCGGGTCGCCGGGCGTGGAGCTTCAAGCGGTGAGCCTGGAGGCTGCGGAATGAGAAAACGTGCGCGCGAGCTCAACGTCTTCTCGATGTCGTTTCTCGACGCGATCACGGCCGGTTTCGGCGCCGTAGTCTTGTTGTTCATGCTCGTGAGCCAGAACGCGACGCTCGACAGCCGCGAGGCCGTCGACGATCTGACGGCGGAAGCTCGGCGCTGGGAGCTCAGGGTGCTCACGGGACAGAAGAATCTCGTACAGCTGAAGGAGCAGCTCGAGAAGCAGCTGCAACAATGGACCCAGCTGCGTGCGCTGCGCCAGAATCTCGTGAGCGAGATCGATGTCACGCAGACCGATTTAGCGACGCTCATCGAAAACACCGCGTCGCGCCGCGATGCGATCGAGAAGTTGCGTGCGGAGCTCGCTGCGCTCGACAAGGAGTCGCAGCAGCTCACGGCGGCGGCGGCCAACCCGAGCGACGATGACGGTAGTCGCTTGCGCGGTTTTACGGGCGAGGGTAACCGGCAGTATCTGACGGGTTTGAAGATGGGCGGCAGACACGTCGTGATCCTCGTCGACACATCGACGAGCATGCTCGACCGCACGATCGTCAACATCATCCGCCGCCGCAATATGACGCCCGAGCAGCAGCGTCGGGCACCGAAGTGGCAGCAGGTCGTGAACACTGTCGACTGGCTCACGACGCAGATTCAACCCGGCACGCAAATTCAGATCATCGGGTTCAGCGACGAGTCGAGATCGTTACTGCCCGTGCCCGCCAACCAATGGGTCACGGTGACGGACGGTAGCGAGATCGATCCGGCCGTCAACACGCTGCGTGCCGACTATCCGAAGGGACCCACGAGCCTGCACGCGGCATTCGCCGCCGCGAACGCGCTCGAGCCCAAGCCCGACAACATCTATCTGCTCGTTGACGGCTTGCCGACGATGGGCGAGGTCCGGCCGACGCGCTCCGGCGTCACGAGTCGCGAGCGGCTCGATCATTTCAATCGCGCGATTCGGCAAGCACCGATCGGCGTGCCCATCAACGTGATCCTGTTTGCAATGGAGGGCGACCCCCAGGCTGCGCCTGCGTACTGGGTGCTCGCGCTGCGCACGGGCGGTTCCATGCTCGCACCCTCCGAGGATTGGCCATGAAACGCCGCCGCGAACTCGAAGTGTTCAGCATGTCGTTCCTCGACGCGATCTGCTGCGGTTTCGGCTCGATTATCCTGCTTTTCATCGTCACCCGCGTTTCGGAGCCCGGGCGGTTGGAGGAGAGTGAGCGGGACCTGCAAGGCCTCATCGCCCAGTACGAACTGGAGCTCAACGACATTCTCGGCGAGACCGAGGTGCTGCGCCGCGACGAGGCGACTACCGATAGCGATCTGCGCACGGATGAACGCCAAATCGACACTCTGCGACGCGAGCTCGAGCGCATTCGCGCTCTGGTGCTAGCGACCTCGCAGGATTCCGAGTTTTCGAACGAGGTGCAGGGGCGGCTCGCCTCGGCGAAGCAAAGTCTCTCGGAGGAAATGCGCCGCCTACTTGCGGATTACAAACCGCCGATCGATGAATACAAGGTCGGCGGTATTCCGGTCGACAGCGAGTACATCATCTTCTTGATAGACACATCGGGAAGCATGAAGCAGTTCATGTGGGACCGCGTCCAGCAACAACTGAGCGAGACGCTGCAGGTATACCCGACGGTCAAGGGTATCCAGATCATGAACGACGAAGGCGAGTACATGTTCAAGAGCTACAGGAACGAATGGATTCCCGATACACCCACTCGCCGCCAAGCCATCATCGATGGCTTGAGGAATTGGGACGCGTTCTCTAATTCGAATCCCCGCGAGGGCATCCTTGCGGCGATCGAGCGTTTCTACGATCCGGACAAGAAAATCTCGTTATACGTCTACAGTGACGACTTCGCGCAGGGATCGATCAACGCCGTGGTGCGCGAGATCGACCGGCGCAACACCGCGGACGCAGCCGGGAACCGTCGTGTCCGTATTCACGCCGTGGCGTTCCCCGCCCTGTATGCAGCAACGGGCGAGCTCTACAGTGCGGCGGATTTCGCGACGTTGATGCGCGTGGTGTGTCAACGCAACGGTGGCACGTTCGTCGCTTTGCCATTGCTCCGCGCTCGCTGACCCGTGCTCGATCCGCGAAAGCCTGTGCAACGACGGGGAGATGGATTTGTCTAACACCGAGCCGCGAGTGCGCGGCAATTGCAGAATGTCTCTGGAGGGTTGCTGATGGCCGTGTCCCAAACCTACCTACGCGATCGCGCATCGAAGCTCATCATACTCGTGGTCATCGCGCTCGTTGTGCAGTTGATCTACGCCGCATTCGTGCGGCCGCGTGCCGAGGAATGGTTGGTCGAGCAGCGCGCGATCGCTGCGAGAACCCCGGGGTACAGCCCAGAGCGCTCGCTCTTGGTGATCATTCAGGATCCCGAGCAGGAAGCCACGATCATCGTCTCGATCTGGGCGATGATGCTGGCGGTGATGCGTTTTCGCGAGCTAAAGGCGCAGCGCGAGCTGCTGAGCGCGGGCTATATGAAGCTTGCGCCTGGGGTCGTGATACTGCCGAGCGATGCGCGCGAGTATCTGCGGACGTTCGAGCAGCTGCCACTGGACAAGCGCGACTCGGTGCTGCCGCGCATCCTTGCGGCCGCGCTGAAACGCTTCGGCGCGACCGGCAACGTCCAGGACGCGTCGCAGACGGTGCACAATGTCTGCGAGAGCGAGAACAACCGGCTCGACGCCGAGCTCTCGATCTTGCGGTTCAGCGTTTGGGTCACTCCGGCGCTCGGGTTCGTCGGTACCGTCCGCGGTATCGGTTTAGCCCTGCAAGGCGCAGAGCTCGCCGTCAAAGGCGACACCTCGGCGGTCACGTCCGGCCTCGGCATCTCGTTCAATTCCACGTTGGTGGCTCTGACGCTCAGCATCGTGCTGATGTATGTATTGCACGAGATCCAGCTCGCGCAGGAGCGGCTCGTGCTCGACGCCGAGAACTTCGCCGACGAAGAGCTCATTAGCCGTCTCCATAGCGGTTAGCCGTGAGCCGCGGCGGCTCGCGGCACCGACCGTCATAATTCGTCAGAGTCGCGGCAGACTCCTGCCGCAATTGATCGGCTCCTCGTCAGCAGCGTTCGCTGCAATAGCTCCCGTGTCATCCATTGCCACTTGAGGAGCTAACCATGAAGAGCAAAGTCATCGTGTTCGTGATCGCCAGCGCGCTGGCGACGTCGGGCTGGGCTGCGGAGAAGAACCGCGCAGCGAAAGAGGAGTCGATCGGTCTTGGCAGCGGCGCCGCGATAGGCGCCCTGGCGGGTGGCCCCGTGGGACTGATCGTCGGCGCCGCCTTCGGCGGCTGGCTCGGCGATCGGTTTCATCATGAGCGCAGCGCGCGCCGCGCCGCGGACGAGCGGTCGATAGAGGCGAGCGCCAAAGCGGATTCGTTGCAGCGATTGTTGGTCGCCAGCGAGCACGCGGTGGCCGAGAAGGATGCGGCGCTCTACAACGAACGCGTGGCGCATCGTCACGAAATGCAAGAGGCATTGTCGGTCGAGGTGTTCTTCCGCACGGAAGAAAGCGGCGTCGGCAGCACCAGCGAAGAGCGGCTCGCGCGGATCGCGACGTTTATCGAGCCGCTCGAGGGTGCCGTGATCCGTCTCGAAGGCCACGCCGATGCTCGCGGCACCGAGGAGTTCAACACGGCGTTGTCCACTGCGCGTGCCGAAGCCGTTCGCGAGGCGCTGATTCGTGCCGGCATGCCCGCGGAGCGCATCATCATTAGCGCCGCCGGGGAGACGGACTCGCTGGCCGCCGAGAAGGATCCGGAAGGCATGGCGCTCGACCGACGTGTGCAGATGCGGATCGTCGACCTCGACGAGACGAGCCGAGTGGCGCAGCAAAGCGTCGAGTGACGCGCCGTAGCGCGGTGTCCACGAATGGCCGGGAGTCACTGCCGTGGAGCGAGGCAGCGGCTTCCGGCCGCCGCTATCTTGCGGCCGCTCGGCCGAGATACGGTCCGACCAGCGGTAGCAGGGGGGCCGTGCCGGCTGGCGCGCCGCGTGGTAGCACGTGCACCGTCGTGGTTGGCAGGAAACGCCGCAGCGTGGCGGCCGTCACCTCGGCAGCGACGGGTTGCTCGGCCGACTCGCTGACGACGACGCCCGCGAGAGCGGCGCCCCGGGTCTCTAGCGTGGCCGCGGCCGTGAGGCTGTGGCTCAACGTGCCGAGATAGCTGCCCACCACGAGCAACACCGGTGCGTCGAGCGCGACGATCCAGTCGAGCACCGTGTGCTCGCCGTCGAGTGGCACCATGACGCCGCCGATGCCTTCGATGAGGGTGACGTCGGCGTCGCTCGGTGCCCGACAGAAGCCCACGAGTGCGTCGAAAGGAATCGCCCGCCGCTCGCGTGCAGCCGCCATGTCGGGCGATAGCGCTGCGGCGAACCGCCACGGGCTCACGGCGTCGAGGCTCGCCACATCGAGTGTGCGGCCTTGCGCCCGCAGCAGCTGTCCCGTGTCGCTGTCGGCCCCTCGCCCCGCATCGAAACCCGACGCCACCGGCTTCAGCGCCCGCACGCGGTAACCCGCGCCACGCAGCTCGGCGATGAGTCGCACGGCGACGAAGGTCTTGCCGACATCGGTGCCCGATGCCGTGACGAACAACGTCGTCATGCGGCGTCGAGCAGCGGCCGAATGGCCGCCGCCAGCGCGGCGACTTGCTCGGGTGTGTGAGCGGCGGAGAACGTCACACGCAGGCGCGACGTGCCGGGCGGCACGGTGGGCGGTCGAATAGCGGCAACGAGGAATCCGGCCTGGCGCAAGCTTGCGCTCGCGGCAAGGGCCCGTGCTGGACTGCCTTGGACGAGCGAGACGATCGGGCTTGCGGCAGGCGGCAGTCCGAGCAGGGTGGTGAATTGCCGGGCGCGCTCGAGTGGCCGGCGCACGAGCGCCTTGTCGCTCGCGATGAGATCGAGTGCACGACCGGCGGCGGCGACGGCTCCGGGCGGCAGGCCAGTCGAGTAGACGAAGCTGCGCGCGCGATTGCGGACGAGCTCGGCCACGTCGTGGCTCGCGCAAACATAGCCGCCGTAGCTGCCGACGGCCTTCGACAGGGTGCCCATTTGCAGCGGCACCGCCACCGGCTCAGCGGCGGCGAAACTCGAGCCGCGCCCGTCGCCGATGACGCCGAGGCCGTGGGCGTCGTCGGTCATGAGCCACGCGTCGTGTTGACCGGCCAGCATCGCGAGATCGGCAAGCGGTGCGAGATCACCCTCCATGCTGAACACGCCGTCGGTGAGCACGAGGCAATGGCGATGCGTTGGCCGCTCGGTGCGCAGCAGCTCGGCCAAATGCGCCACGTCGTTGTGACGAAACGGTAGCACGCGCGCGCGGGAGAGCTCGGCGCCCGCGAGTAAGCAGCTGTGGCAGAGCTCGTCGAGCAGGATCAGGTCCATGCGACCCACGAGTGCGGGGATCACGCCGAGGTTGGTCAGATAGCCGCTGCCGAACACGACGGCGTCTTCGGTGCTCTTTAGCGCAGCGAGCTTGCGCTCGAGCTCGGCATAGAGCGGGTGATTGCCGTTGACGAGCCGCGAGGAGCCGGCGCCGGCGCCGTAACGCCGCGTCGCTTCGACGCTGGCCGCGATCACCTCAGGGTGATGCGAAAGCCCGAGGTAATCGTTGCACGAGAACGATAAGAGCTTCCGGCCGGCTTGCGCCGCGTGGATGGCATCGCTGCGCTCGGTTGGAATCAGCCGCCGACGCAGCTGGCGAGACTCGAGCGCCTCCAGCTTGTCGCGAGCGACGTCGTCCAGGGAGCGGCGTGCAATGCCGGCGCTTAGCGGTTCGTTCAAGGCGGCGAGGCTCGGCGGGGCATGCCGGCATTCTCACCGACATACCCCGTTGCGTCCAAGTCTCACGCAGCCTTCTGGCCGTCCTTGGCTGCCCCCGCCGGAGGCGCATCGAACGCCGCGGCCAGAGCGTCGTCGATGTTGTCGAGCCAGATGAACGTCAGCTGCTTGCGCGCGTGCTCCGGGATCTCCTCGAGATCCTTCTGGTTACGAGTTGGCAGCAGCACCGTGTTGATCCCGGCGCGCAGCGCCGCCAGGGTCTTTTCCTTGACCCCGCCGATCGGCAACACCAGGCCGCGCAAGCTGATCTCGCCGGTCATGGCGATGTCGTGTCGCACCGTGCGGCCGGAGAGCAGCGACGCCACGGCCAGGAACATCGCCACGCCCGCGCTCGGGCCGTCTTTCGGGATGGCGCCGGCCGGCAAGTGGATGTGCAGGTCATTGCTTTCGAGCACCGAGCGCTCGACGCCAAGCTTGTCGAGCCGCATCTTCGCGAGGCTCACGGCGGCCTGGGCGCTCTCCTTCATCACGTCGCCGAGCTGGCCGGTGAGAATGAGCTGGCCCTTGCCCGGCACCAAGGTCGCTTCGATGAACAGGATGTCGCCGCCCACCGGTGTCCACGCAAGCCCCGTTGCGACACCCGGCACGGTCGTGCGCAGCTTCACCTCGTTGTCGAAGCGGCGCGGTCCCAAGATCGTCGGCACGTCGGCTGCGTCGATCGCGACCTTCTCGGCTGTGCCCTCGGCGATACGCATAGCGGCGCGGCGCAGCAGTGCGCCGATCTCGCGCTCGAGACTGCGCACGCCCGCTTCGCGTGTGTAGCCGTCGATGACGGCGGCGATCGCCGCTTCGCTGATCGACACCTGCGTATCGCGGAGACCGTTGGCTTGTAGCTGCCGCTGCACGAGGTAGCGCGTCGCGATCGCGAGCTTCTCATCTTGCGTGTAGCCGGGCAGCTCGATGATCTCCATACGGTCGCGCAGCGGCCCAGGGATGTTCTCGAGCACGTTCGCCGTGGCCACGAACAGCACTTTGCGCAAATCGAACGGCACGTCGAGATAGTGATCGGCAAACGTCGAGTTCTGCTCGGGATCGAGCACCTCGAGCAGCGCGGCAGACGGATCGCCGTGGAAGCCCACGCCGAGCTTGTCCATCTCATCGAGCATGAATACCGGGTTGTTGGTCCCGGCCTTGCGCACGCTCTGGATGATTTTGCCGGGCAGCGAGCCGATGTAGGTGCGGCGGTGACCGCGGATCTCGGCCTCGTCGTGCACGCCACCCAAGCTCGCGCGCACGAATTTGAGGCCCAAAGCACGCGCAATGCTCTGTCCCAACGAGGTCTTACCTACGCCGGGTGGGCCGACGAAGCACAGAATCGGGCTACGGCCCGAGGCGTTCAACTTGCGGACGGCGAGGTATTCGAGGATGCGGCGCTTCACCTTGGCAAGTCCGTAGTGATCTGCATCCAGAATCTCGCGCGCCTTGGCAATGTCGATGTTCTCCGTGTCGCTCTTCGACCACGGTAGCGACACGAGCCAATCGAGGTACGTGCGCACCATCGAATGCTCGGTCGAGGCCTCGGGCATGCCCTCCAGGCGACGCAGCTCCTTGTTGGCCTGCTTCGTCACGTCCTCGGGCATCTTGGCGTCGATGATCGCTTGCTTGAGCTCATCGAGCTCGCCTTGTGTGTCGTCCTCGCCGAGCTCCTTCTTGATCGTTTTCAGCTGCTCGCGCAACACGTACTCGCGCTGCCGCTCGTTGAGCTTGCCCTGGGTCTGCTCACCGATCTCGCGCGACAGCTTGAGCACCTCGACGCGGTGCGTGAGGAACTCGAGCACGCGATCGAGCCGGTCGCGGACCTTGAGCGCCTCGAGGATGGCCTGTTTCTCGGCCGGCTTGATGTCGATGAGCCCGCCGACCATGTCCGCCAACGCGCCCGGGGACTCGATGTTCTCGAGCGCCGAACCGAGCTCTGGCGGCACTTGCGGCAGAAGCTCGATCGCCTCGATCGCCTTGTGCTTGAGCAGCGCAGCGCGCGCCTCGGTTTCCGCGTCGTGCGCGCTCTGATCGGGAATCAGGTCGAAGCGCGCCGCGAGGAATGGCAGCCCACTCAAATAGTCGAGCGTGCGGAAACGCTGCTCGCCTTGGCATATCAGGTGATGGACGCCGTTCGGTGCCTTGATGTAGCGGATCACGGTCACCGTGGTCCCGATCCTGTAGAGGTCTTCGGGCTTGGGATCGTCGACGCCGGGATCTTTCTGCAGCACGATGCCGAGCTTGTGGCCGTGCTGGACGGTCTCTTGAACGGCGCGCATCGAGATGTCACGGGCCAACGCTACTTGTGTGACGGCGCCCGGGAACATGACGACGTTGCGGACGGGCACGACCAACAGCACGTCGGCCGGAAAGCTCGTCGTGGTCACCTCGCGACCAGTCACTGGACTCTGTTCCTCGTTGTACATAGGGACTCCTTTTCGGGGTCCGGTGGGATGTGGGGGCCCGCTGCAGGGCCTTCAAGCCGCCGCCACTGCGACGACCCTAGCCGTCGAGTGAGGGCGTTCGAGCGCCTACAGGATCAACGGCTTGCGAGCGCTGCGAGGAGAGCCGCATAGCGGACGCCGCGCTGCGTGTCGATCCGGATGGCCGCGGTCCGGTCACTGTAGTCAAACGGCTGCCGGTCGCGAAGCTGCTGCGCCAGCACCTCGAGATTGGCTTCCGAGGCGTCGCGCGCCGCGGCGGCGCGCGCAACGATGCGCCGCCTTAGCTCGCTCTGCGACGCCGTGCAGTCGAGGATCGCGAAACGGGCCGCATTGGCCGCGGCGATCTGGCGGAACGCCGCGCGCTCAGTGGCTCGCAGGAATGTGGCGTCGACGATCACGTCGAAGCCGTGCCGCAGCGCCCGGTCGGCGTTCCTGCCGAGCTCCGCGTACGTCCGTCGGCTCGGTGCTGCGGCGTACAGACCTTCGCCCACGCCGGAGTGGGTGCGGGCGTCCGTGGACAACCCGTAGAGCCGTTTCCGTTCGAGGTCCGAGCGCAGGCGCAGTGCCGGTAGGCGTGCCACGAGCTCGGTCGTCACGTGCGTCTTGCCGCTGCCCGAAAGGCCGTGCGTGATGAGCAGCAGTGGTCGGCGCGGCTTTGCGCTGAGCGCTTGCGCGGTCTCGAGATAAGGACCGAACGGGTGGTGGCGGTCCGCGTGGGCGTGCTGAGCCGCTTTGATGGCACAAACCTTGGCGCGCACGAGCGCCCGGTACACCAAGTAGAAGCGCAGGACATCGATGGCGCCGTAGTCGCCTGTGACTTCGAGATAGTGATTGAGAAACGTGTAACCAAGATCGCTGCGTCCATGCGCGATGAGATCCATCACGAGAAAACTCGTCTCGCTCATGGTGTCTATCTCGCGGAGCCGTCGATCGAACTCGAGCGCATCGAAAGCAACGATCTCGCCGTTGTGCAGCAACAGATTTTCAAGGTGCAGATCGCCGTGGCAATCGCGGTGCGCGCCCCCCGTGGCACGCGCCGCGAACACACTCTCGAGAGCGGCACTCTCGCGCTCCGTCCATTTCGTGAGCGCGTGCAATGCGTCGAGGTCGGGGCCGTGTGTCAGGGGCTCGAGCTGCGCCAGGTTCGCCCTCGCAGCGCCGGCTGCGCTGGCCGTCGACGGGACGACGATCGCGGTGAGCTCGAGGTGGAAGCGCGCGAGACGCGCCGCGAAGGTGTGCAGCGCGGTGACTCGCACGGCGTCCGCCGCAAGGCGCCGGTCGAGCCGGGCGGCGTCGGCGAACTGCCGCATTCTGACCGCGTACTCGAGCGCCGGCTTTCGCCCTATCTGCGGTGCGCCCGCAGAGCCACCGATCGGCACGACGTCGAGATAGAGAGCCGACGCGAGACGACGGTTGAGCCGCAGCTCCTCCTCGCAGAAGTGCCGGCGGCGGGACAGCGTGCTGAAGTCGAGAAACGGCAGCTTGACGGGTTTTTTGATCTTGTAGGCGAGATCACCCGTCAGGAAGACCCACGAGATGTGCGTTTCGACGACGCGTATCTCGCCAACCTCGTGCGGGTAGCAGCGCGCGTCTTGCAACGCGTCGACGAGCCGTTGACGCGGTCGGCTCGCACCCCGCACGCGCCTGCGGGCCATCTTGTCGCTCTAACCGGGTTCCCCGCCGAGCAACTCGAGCAGCTCGGCGGTCTTTTGCCGCATGAGCATCTCGTCACCGCGGCTTTCGACGTTGAGCCGCAGCAGCGGCTCCGTGTTCGAGGCGCGCAAGTTGAACCGCCACGTGTCGTACTCGACGCTCAAGCCGTCGGTGTGGTCGACGATCGCGCCCGGGCGTGTCGCATAGCGCGTCTGCACCTGCGCGACCACGGCTGGCAGATCCTTGACCTTGCGATTGATCTCGCCGCTCGCCGGGAATTTGCGTATGCGCTCGCCAACGAGCGCCGCCAGGGACTTCTTGCTCTGGCTCATGAGTGCGGTGATCGACAGCCACGGGATCATGCCGCTGTCGGCGTACGAGAACGGGCGGAAGTAGTGGTGCGCGCTCATCTCGCCGCCGTAGACGGCGTCGACCTCGCGCATTTTCTGCTTGATGAAGGCGTGCCCGGACTTGCTCTGGACCGCCGTGCCGCCGCCGGCAGCGACGAGATCGAGCGTGTTCCAGGTGAGCCGCGGGTCATGGACGATGCGCTCGCCGCGGGACTTTTCGAGGAACGTCTTCGCGAGTAGACCGACGATGTAGTATCCCTCGATGAATTGACCGTGCTCGTCGAAAAAGAAGCAGCGGTCGTAGTCGCCGTCCCACGCGATGCCGAGATCGGCCTTCTCCGCGCGAATGCGCTCGATCGTGACTTTGCGATTCTCTTCGATCATCGGGTTCGGGACCCCGTTGGGGAACGTGCCGTCGGGCTCGTGGAATATCTTGATGAACTTGAACGGCAAATGCGGCTCGAGCAGATCGATGATCGGGCCGGCGCCGCCGTTGCCGGCGTTGACGACGATTTTTAGCGGCCTAAGCGACTGCAAATCCACGTACGAGAGCAGGTGCTTGATGTAGTCCGGCAGAATATCGACTTTGCGCACGCTGCCCGTCCTTGCCGGCGTGCCGAACTCGTTGCGCTCGGCCAGGGCTTTGATGTCCTGCAGACCGGTGTCGGCGCTGATCGGTCGCGACTCCTCGCGCACGAACTTCATGCCGTTGTAGTTCGGCGGGTTGTGGCTAGCCGTGACCATGATGCCACCGTCGAGCTTGCGGCTGAACGTCGCGAAATACGACAGCTCCGTGCCACCGACGCCGATGTCGAGCACGTCGACGCCGGCGTCCGTGAGCCCTTTGACGAGGGCCGCCATGATGGCAGGGCTCGACAGCCTAATGTCCCGGCCGACGGCCACCGTGCGAGGCGTGACGAACGCGGCGTAACCGCGGCCGATGCGGTACGCGATGTCCTCGTCGAGTTCTTCCGGAACGCGACCACGAACGTCATACGCTTTGAAGCAATCGATCTTCTTCATTGGGCCCTGCCAGATTCTGCGGATGCGGCCAGTATACCGAGCCGTCATCACCACGGCATCGGAGCCAGCACCGACACACGTCACTCGTCGATGTTTGCGTCTTCCGGCAAGACGACACGAACGGTCTCCGCGCGGCCCGTTTGTTGGCGCAGTAAAACAGCAGAGCGGGGAACCCCTGGCTCCGCAGCGAAATGAGCGATGTGGGTGGCTGGTTCCCCGGGCGTGTGTGAACGCGACCGACCAGGCGCGGGGCTAGGTGCGTGCGAGACGACCGCCCGATTGCCGCAGGAAATCGTCGATCGTTTCTCGCGGCGTTCGGTTGCGAGCTCACCGTCCCGGTTGTATCGAAGTTTACGTGTCGGCAACCAAGTTGCTCGGCGCGTGCCGACTCAACGTGGCCGACCCGGTTGCGGTAGCCTGGACGGTAATGTCGAACGCAGCCAACGCTGTGCTCGCTTTGCCATCGGTCACGCCGCTGGTGTGGGTTAGCGTACAGACGATCTGCAGGCAGTGCGGGATTCTGCCGCTGAACCGTGATTCCACCTGCAGCCAGGAGATACGTCATGCTCGAGAGCCTCCGGAACCTGAAGACCTCGGAGATCGAGCTACGGCAGCAGTTGCCGGTGCTCGAAGGCGAATGGCTGGTTGGATGCCTGCTGGCCAAGCGAGGTGTGGCGAATGCCAAGTGGGGGGGCAACAAGCGCCGGCTCTTGGTCGAGTATGACGCCGACCTTTTCGGCGGTGCGGAGCTCATTGCCTTCCTGCACTCCTGCGGCGTTCCGGTTGCCGCGGTTCGCGTGGGGATGTCCTAGCTCTGCCGCAGGAAACGGCGCGCTGATTCACGCAGTGGTGAACCGGCGCGCTCCTTAGTCTACGGAGCGACTCGAGAGCGCGTTACCCGCGGGGTCAGACTGCCGGTCGCAGCTAGTTCCTTCAGAATGCAGTATGGAGGCGTTTGGGGCTGCTGGTCTTAGTCGCCGACGTGTGGGCGATCGTCACCATCGTGCAAAGCGGCGCCACCACCGGGGTGAAGTTGCTGTGGGTGGTGATCGTCTTGCTGCTCCCGGTTGTCGGAGTCGTTCTCTGGTATTTGCTCGGTCCGAGAACTCGGACGCGCTAGCGCGCAGCAGCCTTTTGCAGCGCGATCTCTGCGCGTTTGCGTTCCGTGATGTCGAGGCCGGTACCGTGAAATCCGCTGAAGACGCCAGCGGCATCGTAAAGCGGCTCGCCGCTCAGGCAGTAATAGCCGAACTGCCCGTCCGGAAGCGCGACGGCACATTCGAAATCGCAGAACGACCATTGCGCACTGATCTCCGATTTGTGCGCCACCCACTGGTCGTCGCCGAGAACGATACCGGGCAACTCCCACAGCGTCTTGCCGAGCATATCGCCGGTGCCAGCCATGCCGTTGCCAACGATCTGAGTGAAACGGAATTTCGTGTCCTGTTCCCACCGCCAATCGACCGAGAGCTCCGTCAGTCGACGAAGTAGTTCCTCACTCCGGCGGAGGCCGTCTTCTGCCTGCCGGCGTTGCAAGAACTCGCCGAGTTGCTCGCCGATGCTCCGCACCGCTTGCAGAAGCCGTTCGTCGGGTTCGCGGACTGAGCGGCCGTTGAACGCGAGCGCGCCGATCGACTCTCCTGCCACCCTCACCGGAAACACAAACGTGCCGGCCATGCCCGTTTCGTGCGCAAGCGCCGTCGGCGCGCGCGTATTCTGCGCCCCACTGAGTATCCACAGCGGCTCACCGGACGCGCATGCCCGGCCGGCTAAACCGGCGTCCGCGCGAACCACGGTACTGCCGGACTTCGCCATGAACTGTTCGACGGCAACCTCTGGCAAGCCCCAGGATTCACCGCCAATGAGCACGCCGCTGGCGGAGTCCAGCCGAAAATAGCGGCCACAGTCCCAGCCCTGCGCAGCGCAAACTGCGTTGACCACGGCCTGCACGGCCGCGGCAGTGTCGTCAGCGGTGGCGAGGCAACGCGCCACGATGCGCTCGAGTCCATGAAGGCGCTCGGCGTGCTTGATCTCGGTGATGTCTTCGTACGCGACGATCGCGCGCGCCGCACCTGCGCCGTGCAGATGCGTTACGGTAGCCATGAACCAGCGCGCAGCGGGTGGTGTGCCGCAGAGGCGTTCATAGCGGAACATCTCACGCTCGCCAGCAATCACTTGGCGGATTCCGGCGGCCATGGCAACGGCGTCCACGCGCTCGTTACCGACAGCGCCAGCGCACGCGGCAAGATAGTTGTCGTTTTCGGCGATGGCCGGTCCACTACCGCCGCACGTAGCCGCAAATGCACGCCAGGCAACATTGGCCGAAACGATCGACCCCTGCGTGTCGAGCACGCAGACCTGCGCGGCGAGCGCATCGAGTGTAGCGCGGGCAAAGCCATCCGATCCTGGCGCTGCAGTCGTCGTCTGCTCGCGCGCGGCGATCTCGCGAGTGATGCCGCGATATCCCGTGAACCGGGTCTCCGCATCGAAGATCGGCTCGCCGCTGATGCTGATTCTGCGTAGCTGGCCGGCGCTATCCACGCAGCTAAATTCGAGGTCACGGAAAATAGCGCGCCACTCGAGCTGTGTTCGATGAGTTTGCCAATCGATCTCGCTACCGTTGTCGAACGAAAGCTCCCAAAGCGCTTTCCCGAGAATGCCTGCGTCGCCGGTTCGCTCGTTGCCGATGGCCGCGCCCGTGTGCAAGACGAAACGATAGTTCTCGTCTTGCTCCCAATAGCCGTCCGAGGCAAGATCTACCAGACTGCGAAACCGCGCCTTGTGTTCGATGAACTCCGCTTGCGCCGCGGGCATCAGAATGGCCTTACCGCTGACAGGATCGAGAACCGCATCCACCTCGCCCGCTCTGATGGCCCGACACTCAGGCGCGCCCTTGATCAACCGCAGAATATTGTCCTCGAAGCTCCGAGGCACGTCGGCGCGCGTTACGCGTTTTGGGCGGCCGGCGCGGATTTTTGTTCTTGTTCTTGATTTCATGTTATGCCGAGCGCGTGTAATACGCTCCTGGTGTCACTGAGGTTGCCCACGATCTTCGTCAGCGGCGAGGGCGAGAGCTTGGTGAGGCTCGGAGTCACGATGATGCCGTCGGCCAATGCGCGCTGCGGATACTCGAGAACATCGATGATCTCGAGCTCGAATCCGTCGCCCAAATACTCCTTGCAGATCGCGGCAAGATTGGCGATGGCGCGGGCCGAGTTCGGCGCGGTGTCTGCGATGTAGAGCTTCAACACCACCATCGTGACTACGGCATCGGCCGGCCGCTTGGCCTTCTTGCGAGTCATCCCCCATTCCTTTGCCCATCGGCCTTGCCTTTGTTGGAAGCGTTCGAACCGTTGCGCTTGCCGCCGGACGGCGCCAATGCGCGCTCTGTCGGGTCTGCGTTGCGGATGCGGCCCAGTTTCTGTTCTCGCTCGGTCGAGGACGTGATGCGTGCGTCGTTATCTTTGGAATACCGCGCCAATTCGACGCGCTGTCGATCGAGACTGAGTTGCAGCGCCGTTACTCGAGCATGGGTGTCCGCTTCGGCAACCTGGAGAGCGCCGCGCTTGTCGTCGAAATCGAGGTGCCGCTGCGTCGTTCTGACTTTGTCCTCTTCCTCCTTCTCCCAGCGCAACGTGCCCATTAGCACCTCGCCGCCGGCGGTATACACATCCGCCAGCATCGGCCCGGCTTTGCTCAAGATCAGCTCGCGCACCTGGTTCGAGTGCCACGTTCCCCGCGATTTGATGATGGTGAGCGCGCGATTGCGCTCACCACTACGCACGATGTACGAAAGATGGATCCAGGTGTCGGCCACCGTTGAAATCTGCAGCTCCGTGGCTTCCGTCTGCGGATCCTCGCCCTCGCTGATGGCGGTGATGAACACGGTGACGCCCCCGTCCTTCACCAAATAGATGAGCCGGTTGGCAACGGCACGCGCCGCGATCAGGCCTCCGGCCTTCGCGAGCGCAGATAGCGGGTCGATGACCATGCAACGCGGCCGATGCTCGCGGAGCAGTGACTTAAGCTTGACCAGGTGGTCTTCCGCGCCGATGGATTCCGTCCTGCCCGAATACATCCGCAACAGGCCCGACTTGATATGCGGCCTGAGGTGGATTCCGACCGACGAGAGATTGCGCACGATCGGATCGGCGCCCTCGTCGAAGCTCACGAACAGCGTGCGCTCGCCGCGCAGGCAAGCGGCCTCGGCAAACTTGCCCGCCAGCGTTGTCTTGGACGTGCCGGGCACGCCGGTGATCAGCGTGCTGCTGCCGCGAAACAGGCCACCGCCGAGCATTCTGTCGAGCCGCTCGAAGCCGGCCGAGACCCTTTCGGTCGAAGCTGCGTGTTTGATCTCGGGCGGTTCGGGGGCGCCAACTTCCATCCCCGAGGAGCCGAAGCTCACCGGATGCTCACCGGCCACGAAATCCGAGCCACGGTACTTGGTGATCTGCAGCCGATGTAGCGATACGCCGTTCTCCAGGCGCCGACTCAAACGGATCACGCAGTCCATCATGAACTGCATGAAATCGTAGTTGGCGCTTGCCGACATTCCTCCGTCGATTTTGGCCGTGACGATCGCATTCACGGCGTTGTCCGCCAGCCAGTCGCGGATCCGATAGACTTCCCGCATCTCCGCGATCGGGTTGTGCAACAGCGTCAACAGCACGTCGACGCCGTCGAACACGATCCAGCGCGCTCCGATCTCGTCTTTCTTTGCTTTGAGCATCGCCAGCATGCCGCGTAGGTCGAACTCGCCGGATTGCACGACGTCGGGCGACAGGCGCGCCTCCAGAAAGAACAGTTTGCTCTTGGCGAGAGCGCGTAAGCCCCAATCAAAGCCGGCGGCGTCCGCGAGAATCTGCTCCACGGTTTCTTCGAAGGCGACGAAGATCCCGGGCTCATTGCGCGCGCGCGCGGCGTTGACGAGCGTCTGCAGTGCAACCACCGTCTTGCCCGAACCCGGGCCGCCCATGATCAGACTCGTACGGTTCGCCTTCAGCCCGCCGTAGGAGAGTTCGTCGAGGCCCGGGATACCCGTGGCCACCTTGGCAGGGGTTGGTCGAGCAGTCGATCGCTTCGTTGCTTTCATTTCTGTGCCCTCAGTCGGAAGGGGCTGACGTCCACGTTGGGCGCGCAGGTATGGCGGGTAGCAAGCGCGCGTATTCCTTTTTTACGACGGCATAGCATTCGCAGACGAGCGCTTCCAAGCCGGTCCGATCGACGATCGTAATGCGGCCGCGGCTGTAGCGAATAAGGCCTGCGGTTTGCAGCCTTCCGGCTGCGGCAGTGACGCCTTCGCGACGCACTCCAAGCATGTTGGCAATCAACTCTTGCGTCATGGTGAGCTGGTTGGTTGGCAGACGATCCTGGCTCAGCAGCAACCAACGGCAGAGCTGTTGCTCCAACGAATGGTGCCGATTGCACACGGCCGTCTGCGACATTTGCGTGATTAGCGCCTGCGTGTAGCGCAGCAGCAGGACCTGCAGACCCGTGTGCCGTGCGAATTCCTGCTGCAGTGCTTTCGCTTCCAGCCGCAACCCTTGGCCCGCGCTTTGCACCAGCGCGCGACTGGGGGTGGTATCGCCGCCCATGAACAGCGCGATGCCCACGACGCCCTCGTCACCCACCACGGCAATTTCGGCCGAGGAGCCGTCCTCCATGACGTAGAGCATCGAGACGATGCACCCGGACGTCGGGAAGTAAACATGCTTCAGCTCGACGCCGGATTCGTAGATCACTTTTCCGAGCGGCAAAGAGACGGGCTCGAGATTCGGGAGAAGCCTATCGACGACGTCGGCCGGCAATGCGGCAAGCAGTAGGTTGCGGCTCAGCGCAATCCGCGAGCGTAACGACGCGCTCCCCACTACGGCGGGCTCGTTGCCAGTCGGTTCGGGCGGCGCTGTGCTCGTCACGGCTGGCGGCCGACGACCCTGTGATGTCGGTGACGAGCGTTCGAGCATAGTGCTGCCTTGCTGAAGGGAGGGGGCATCGCCCCGTGAATTTGCGCCTCCGCCGCAGGGCGATCTGTTCGCTGGCGCACATAGGCGGCGAATAACCGGCGTTTTTGCAATACGCGACGTGCCCATTTCGAGACGCCGGTGGCGGTGGCTGCCGCGCTCCGGGGCGACTTCAGCCGCTCGAAATAGGCCTTGCGGAAGCGCAGCACCGTGGCATCCGTCCGCACGGACTTCTTTGTGCGGGCATCCGGTATTCCCACCAAGTCGAGAATCGCCGTCCTTGGTGCGTTATCGCACAGACCGAGAACGGGGGTAATTCTAGGTTTGCGCGTAGCGGAGGAGGGCCTATGGGCACACGAATGTGGAACGGTGGCGAGGAAACTCTTGTGGCCGCTCGGAGCGGGGCGCAACGCGCGCGCGGCTCCAATGTCATGGAGGAAGCAGACCGCGACGATGTCACGGCACTGCGGCTCGCGCTTGCGGCCACCGAGCGGCGCCTTGCTGCGGCGTTGCGGCAGCTCGAGAAGATGCGCCGACGGGACGCCTTCTACGAACAGCAAGTTGCGCTGCTGGAGGAGTCGGCATCGAAGGCGCAGCGTTTTGCATATCACGACGAGCTGACCGGCTTACCTAATCGCCACTTGCTGCTCGATCGCTTCAATCAGGCGGTTGCACTGGCCGCGCGGCACGACAAGCACGTGGCGCTGTTGTTCCTCGACTTGGACCGTTTCAGGGAAATCAACAATACGCTCGGCCACTCGGCTGGTGACAAACTACTGCAGCAGATAGCAACGCGTCTGGTTGGCGGCAGCCGTAGTTCCGATACTGCGTGCCGCTACGGCGGCGATGAATTCGTCGTACTGTTGCCGGAACTCAGCGACAAGGGAGGTGCGGTTGTGGTCGCCGACAACATTCGTGTGCATCTCGCGGTGCCGTACGTCATCGACGGAGCCTCCATTAGCGTCACAACGAGTCTCGGTATGGCCGTTTACCCGGACGACGCGCACGGTTATGGCGATCTGATCGAAGTGTCGGACCTCGCGATGTATCGGCACAAGGCTCGCCGTCCCGCGGCGCCGAGCATTTTGGATGCAGTGGCCGATAGCGGCGCGCTTGATGGGCGCGTGATTTCCCCTCTCGGTCCGGCCGACGACGGTATCCGTGGTCGTGGTGTCACCGACCCTTCCCATCCGCTCCGGGGGGACTAGACAGTCCACTGGAAGGTTGGATCGTGCGCGCCAATCGAAAACGACGGTGCAGCTGCTTCCGCTTGCCCGGGGGGCGTCAGGGCGGCAGTGCTCGATCGCGATCGTCGAAGCGCCGGCCGGCCTCGTTCCAGTCGACTACGGTCCACCACGCTTTCAGGTAGTCCGCACGACGGTTCTCGTAGTGCAGGTAATACGCGTGCTCCCAGAGATCGTTCAACAGCAACGGTACGAGGCCCTTCATGCTCGGGTGGTCGTGGCCGCCGGTCGTCATGATCTCAAGTGGTCCAGTCGACTCTCGCGGCGCCACCAGCCACACCCATCCGGAGCCGAAGTGCTGGCTACCGGCGGCTTCGAAATCGGCCTTGAACGCTTCGACGCTGCCGAAGTTCTGACAGAGCGCATCGCGAAGCGGACCGAGCGGCTTGCCGTTCGAGTCGGGCGTCATCGACTGCCAGAACAGGCTGTGATTGACGTGTCCGCCGGCGTTGTGGTGCACCGCTACGCGGCTCTCGCGCGGGATCTGATTGAGGTTGCACAGCAACCATAGGGCGGGCGCCTGCTGAAACTCGGGCAGCTCGCTGAGCATCGCGTTCAGCTTGGCGACGTAGTCGGCATGATGAACATCGTGGTGGAGCGTCATCGTACGCGCGTCGATGCACGGCTCGAGCGCATCGATGGCGTAAGGCAACGGCGGTAGTCGATGTCGCGTAACGGCATTCTCCGCCGGAGGGCGGTCTCGATTGGCGGCAATATTCACGGCTGCGCTCCTGGTAGTAACGAGAAAGGCGCCGGCAGGGAGACGGCGAACGCGCCGCAGCGCGTGGAACCTCGACACGATGCGTGAGCGGGCCGCGCCCGTCGGTGCGTTGCCGAACAGTGCAGGTGCGCAAAGCGTTACCGACGCGAGCGTCATGTGCACTTGTCGTCATTAGAATTGATCCGCGCGCGCCGTCTGTGCGCTGACCAACGTTGCGTGCGCAGCGCCAGTGTGCGCTCCCGCACAGACCGTGTTTGTCGCCGCTCTCTACTGTTGCTCGCATGAACTCTACTTACACTCCTGCCGGCGAGATGACCCCGCTCGGTTTCTCGTATCCTGGCTCACGTTTGCCGAAGCGCGACTTCGTGTCGTTGGCGAGCGACCTCCTGCCACCCTGCGATTTCGGCTGCTTTCTGTTCGCTGGCTTCATTGGCACGCTGCTGTATTCGCTGTTCGTTCCGGGCGTGGCGCTCGAATCGGCCGTCGCCGTCAGTCGCGGTAACGTGGCGTTGATCGGCGCCGTGCTCGCGCCGTTCGTCCTCTACGATCGAAACTTCGCCGCCGCCGTTGGCCGGCGACACACAGCCTCGCTGATCGGCCTGTTCGGTTTGCGCTTCATGTTGATCGCGGTGATCGCGATTGCGATCGGCGCGACCAGCCAGGTCTTCGATAGCCTACCGCCGAGCTGGGTAGCGCTTTGGCTGGGAGCAAGTCTCGCCTTGACGGCGACGGTGCGCGTAGTTGTGGCCTCTAACGTTCGCGCCCTCGATAGAAAAGGAGCGTTTACTGAGTCCGTCGCCATCGTGGGCCCCGGCCCGGTTGCCGACCGGCTCAATCGGCATCTGCGCGAGACCAAAGCGGGCCGCATCGAGTTACTCGGAATCTTCGGCGATTTGCCGGCTGGTGCAACCGGCAGCTCCACGTGGCCACTGGGCAGCATCACTGAGCTCGTCGAGCTCAGTAAGCGTCGTGCCATCGATTGGATATTGGTGGCTCTGCCGGCAGTAGACGAACTGCAGCTCGGCGCCATCGTGCGGCGCCTCGAGGTGCTGTCGATCCCGATCGCGTTGTGCCCGCCGAATGTGGGCCTTCGACTGCCCGGACAGATGGTCGAGTACACCGGTAACGGCATGCCCGTGATGCTGCTGGCGGACCGCCCGATCAAACGGTGGAACGCGGTTCTCAAGCAGGCCGAAGACGCGCTGCTGTCCAGGATTCTGATTCTGCTGCTGCTACCGCTCTTGGGTCTCATTGCGCTCGCCATCAAGCTGGACAGCCCCGGCCCAATCATCTTCAAACAGCGCCGTCACGCGTTCAACAACTCCGAGTTCGACATCTACAAATTTCGCACCATGCGTTTCAGCGAGGAGGTCTCGGGCGAGCTCCTGCAGCAGACCGCCCGCTGCGATCGCCGTGTGACCGGTGTCGGGCGGTTCCTGCGGTCGACGAGCCTCGATGAGCTGCCGCAGCTATTCAATGTGCTGAAGGGTGAGATGTCACTCGTGGGGCCACGGCCGCACGCTGTGAACATGCGCACCGAGGACCGGCTGGGCTCGGAGATCACCGGGAAGTACGCGCAGCGGCACCGTGTCAAACCGGGGATGACCGGTTGGTCGCAGGTCAACGGTGCGCGCGGCGCCACCACCACGACCGCGCAGCTCAGGCGCAGGGTTGCGCTGGATCTCATGTACATCGACAACTGGTCGCTGTGGCTCGATCTGAAGATTCTCGTGCTGACGTGCCGAGAAGTTCTGCGAAGAACCAATGCCTACTAGCACGCGCAGAAGCCGCGTTCGCGGCGAGGCATTCTCCAGCGCGTTAGTGGTCACGTCCGCGGGCTTGCTGACGCTCCTCGACTTCGCGGGCTTGCTGTTCGCGGGATTGCTCACCGACCGGCTGTGGTCGGCCTGGCCTCCGTCGGCCGATTCGCCCGGAGCGGGGAGCGTTCACTACCTCGTCGTCGTGGCGGCGTTGCTGGCGTCGATCGTTCTCTACGACAAACGGTTCGGCGCGCTCGCGCGTCGCGGGGACCAGTCCGCCCTGGTCCGCTATTACGTCAGTCGTTTCCTTCTATTCGTCGGCGGCGTGTTGGTTATTGGCGGCGCGAGCGGTGTGCTCGATGGGACGCCTCCGGGTGCCGTGACCGTTTGGCTCGCTTTGAGCTTTGCGCTCGCATCGCTGACCCGTGCCGTGCTGGCGACTAACGTACGGCGTCTCACACGTAACGGTGGGCTCGCCGAGGTCGTTGCCATCGTCGGCGCGGGTTCCCCGGCCGATCGTCTTGCACGGGATCTGCAGAGCAACAAGCGGGCACGCATGCAGGTCCTCGGCGTGTTCGACGACGACGTGTGGGCGAAAAGCGGGCAGGGTGCGATTGCCGGCACCGTCGAGGACCTGCTCGAGCTCGGTAAGACGCGACATCTCGACTGGATATTCGTGAATCTGCCGTGTGCGGACGAGCAACGGCTGGCCTCGGTCGTGCGACGCCTCAAGGCGTTGGCCGTGCCGATTGCGCTGTGCCCATGGAACGTGGGGCTCGGGACGCCGTATCAATTCATCGACTACGTCGGCGGCGCGCTGCCCGTTACCGTGCTCGTCGATCGACCCGCGAGGCGCTGGCGCGCCGCCGTACAGACGACGTGTCAGTTTCTGCCGAGGTGGGTCGCCACTTTGCTGTTGCTGCCGATGTCCTTGGCGGTCATGTGGTGGCCGCAGCTGCATGCGGCGTGGCGCGCGGCCGCTGGCGAGAGGCGCGAGCTCCGCTGTGAGCTCGACGACTACGATGTCGAGTCATTCGTTGCCAGCGCGAGGGACTTCGGTCTCGGCCGATATGGGTTCGCCGTCACGCCGAATGTCGATCACTTGATTCGGCTGCACGACGACGCTCGGTTCCGCGAGCTCTATGCGGCGGCTCGGTATGTGCTCCTCGACAGCCGCTTTCTTGCCAATATGCTGCGTATGGTGACCGGGCGCCGCTTACCCGTGTGCACTGGCAGCGATTTCACGGCCAAGTTGCTCGCAGAGGTGGCCGCGGTCGGTGACCGAATCGTGGTGATCGGGGGAAGTCGGCAGCAGATGAGCGAGCTTACGAAGCGCTTCGGGTTCAGCAATCTCGTGCAGTTCTCGCCGCCCATGGGGTTCATCCGCGACCCTGAGGCCGTGGAGGCGTGTTTGAGCTTCATCGAAGCTCACAGCCCATTCCGCTTTTGCTTGTTGGCGGTCGGTGCGCCGCAGCAGGAGATCTTGGCAGAGCAGCTGCAGGCACGCGGCGTCGCTCGCGGGCTGGCACTGTGTGTGGGCGCGTCGATCGATTTCGTCACCGGCACGCAACGCCGTGCGCCGCAGTGGATGCAACACGCGGGCCTCGAGTGGTTGTTCCGCCTCGGTCAGAATCCCGCGCGCTTGGCAACACGCTATCTCGTGCGTGGGCCACGTGTCTTCGGCTTGTTGCGTCAGACCACGTTCGTCCTGCGCGCTCGACCGGTCGTGCAAGCGCCGCTCGCCGACGCCGCGTTGGCCGCCTAGATCACTACAGCCCCTTCGGTTGCAATCCGACTCGACGGCCTGGGAGCTCGTCTCGTCGATTGCCTGTCGCTTCGTCCAACAAGAGAGCGACGATGTCGCCGCGCGCGAAACGTCGTATGACGGCGGCTGTCGACACGATCGCGGCGGGACGCGCGTTGTCGAGGACTGCCAGCTCGTGGGGCGTCGCAGCGTAGGTGTCCAGCCCTGGCAACGTCTGTGCGTTTGCAGACATAGAAAGGCCGAACGGCCCGCGGCGCTGCGTTATGTACGCTGTCGCACAGATTACGGCCCGCAACTGCGGACACTCTGTCGGCGTCGTTAGGCGACGCCTCTGGCTTATTCAACCAGTCGCGACGCACCCATCATGCACCAACGGAGGCAGCCATGATTGCCTGTCTTTCAGGTCGCTCGAATTCACGTTCCTCGCTCGGTCCACGTCGCGGTGCAAGCCATCTCCGCAGCGGCGGCTCGATCGCGCTTGCCACCACACTCCGAATCGACGTCAAACGCCGGGCCGCCGACGGGACGATCGTGGAGGGCAAGATCAAGCTGGCCGATCGCGTACAGGCAGACGATGTGATCTACATCAGGGAAGGACGATTTTGAGCACGGGCAGAGAAGTTGCGGTATGGGCGAGCTCTGCGCCGATGCCGGTCGTCTATTCCGCGTTGCCGGAGGTTCACTCGCACGAGGGTCTGTTTCCGGTGTCCCTTCGGGAGGTGCCTCATGAGCGCAGCGCTGCTGCATGAGCACGAAGTCCTGCCGGACCCAGCCATCGAGGCCATCCTGACCCATCGAGGACCCGTGCTGCTCGACCTCGATGAGACGCTGTACCTGCGCAACTCCACTGAGGACTTCATCGACTCGGCGCGCCCGGCGCTGCTGGCGTTGGTGGCGATGCGACTGCTCGATTTCATCGAGCCGTGGCGCTGGACGGGTGGGCTGGCGACGCGCGACGTCTGGCGTATCCGCTGCATCGTGGCGCTGTTTCCTTGGATTCGACATCGGTGGAAGAAGCGAGTACGCATTCTCGCCGCGACGGCTGCGAATACGCCGTTGATCGATGCGGTTAAAAAGCGTGCAGGTGCGTGGAGGGGCCACACGCCGATCATCGCGACTCTCGGCTTTCTACCGATCGTCGCGCCGCTGGTGGCGGCGCTCGGGCTCCCCCCGCAGATCAGAATCGTGGCGGCGAGGTTCACGACTTTCGCCGATCGCCGCGGTGGCAAGCTGCGTCTCGTCGTCGCCGCCCTCGGCAACGAGACCGTGCACCGTGCCTTGGTGCTCACGGACTCGACCCAGGACGAGGCGCTGCTTAGCGCGTGTGCTGTGCCGCTGCGAACGGTGTGGCCGCGCGCGCGATTCAGTCCGGCCTTGAGCGACGTCTATCTGCCCGGGCAGTATCTGGCGCTGGTCAAACGACCCGGTGAGCGCTACATCTCGCGCGGCATTCTCCAGGAGGATTTCGCGTTGTGGGTTCTGAGCTCCGTGATGTTGGCCGCAGATCCGGTGCGGCACGTCGTCGGCTTGCTGTTTCTACTCTTGTCGTTTTGGGCGGTCTACGAATACGGCTACGTCGACAACGACCGGGTTGCCGTGCGTCTCGAGCACGACCCCAAGCTCAGCGACGCGTTTCGCGACGGACTCGCAGTCACGCCGCGTTGGGTGCCATGGATCTGGGCACTCGTGAGCGGCGCAGTGGGCGTGGTGACACTCCGCGGCGTCGGCGGTGATGCCGCCACCGGGTTCGGCATCTGGTGTGCAGTCCTAGCTGCGACTTACGGTGCGTTCTCGCTCTACAACCGCTTCGACAAGACTACGCGAATCTGGTTGTATTCGTGTCTACAAGTGGCCCGCAGCGCGGCGTTCGTGGCATTGGTGCCCATCGATTTGATCGGCGCGATCGCGATCGGCGCGCACGTGCTCGCGAAGTGGGTGCCGTACTACATCTATCGCGCTGCGGGTAAGGTGTGGCCCGATGCGCCGCACTTCATGACGCGCCTACTATTCTTCTTGGTGCTGACGGGGCTGATCGCGCTTGCTACCGGCATCGCGACGTTTTGGACCTGGTCGATGGCGGCGCTGCTGGCGTGGAATCTGTTTCGTGCCCGTAACGAGCTGGTGGTGATCTTCCGGACGGCCGTGCGCCTCGACAAGCAACAGCGCGTCGCCGATGAACATCAGCGTCTGCATCGCCACGTATCGCCGTCCTGAGGCTTGGATCTCAAGTGGGAGCGCTACGACTTCGCGGTCGCTTTGTTCGACGAGTCGCGATGAGGATCGAACCCGGGTGAACGGCGCGCCGTTGGCGGATGAGCACCAGTCGGGAGCTGACCTGTCGGCCGCGTGGCGGCCCGATCATCGTCTGGAATTTTATCTGCGTGCGCTGCGCGTAGATCGCGAGTTTGCGGACGGCGAGACGAGCGATCTTGCCGCGGCGGCGGTCGGTGTGGCTTAGCGCGCCGCACGCTGCTGTCGCTCGAGTTTGAGCGCCGCGAGCAAAGGCAGCCGCAAACCGCGGCCCTGAATTATCGCGAAAACCTAGCTTTCTTGATGTTTGCGTTCACGTTCTGACCGTTGCGGTGGGCCGAAAGCCGCCAGTGCCGCGGTGTTTGGGCCGATAACGCGTGTCGCGACACCGAGGTTGGCGTGCTCTACCGCACATAACAGCGTATGCTGACCAAATCTCCTGCCTCTTCGGCGCTCGGGGCACTGTTGACATGGCCGCTCCAGATCCGCGCGAAAACCATGTTCTCGATGCGCTTCCGCCCGAAGAGGCCGCGCGGCTCTTCCCGCACCTAATACTTGTCGACATGCCGCTCGGCATGAGCGTCTACGAGTCCGGTGACGTACAGCGATTCATCTATTTCCCGACGAATGCGATCATCTCGCTGCTGTACGTGCTGAAGGATGGCGCGTCGGCCGAGATTGCCGTGGTCGGCAACGAAGGGGCCGTCGGCGTATCGCTGTTCATGGGTGGGGAGACTACGCCGAGCCGCGCGATCGTGCAGAGCGCGGGCTTCGCTTATAGGTTGTCGAGCCGCGTCCTCAAGGAAGAATTCGACCGTCATGGCTACATGTTGCAGCTGCTGCTTCGCTATACCCAAGCACTGATCACACAGATGGCGCAGACTGCGGTCTGCAACCGGCATCACTCGCTGGACCAGCAGTTGTGCCGGTGGTTGTTGCTGTCCCTCGATCGGTTGTCTGGCCCGAATCTGAAGATGACCCAAGAGCTCATCGCCAACATGCTCGGCGTGCGCCGCGAGGGCGTGACGACGGCTGCCGGCAAGTTGCAGAAGCTCGGCGTGATCCGTTACAGCCGTGGGCAGATCTCGGTCCTCGACCGGGCCAGGCTCGAGCAGTTGTCATGCGAATGCTACGCCGTGGTGAAGAAGGAAACCGATCGGCTGTTGCCGTATCGCCAGCCTAGCGCGAATGTCGCCGCGCACGCTCCCGCTGCCTAAGCGAACGTAGCGATCTCGAGCCCGGCTCAACGGGCGACGCCGGGCCGCAAGCGCCAACGCTGCGTGTTCTACCGCACAGAGGCGCGCACCGAAACCCGCCATGCTCCGCGATCCGATCCCCTCGTCGTCGTGGCGGAGCTCAAAGTGTCAGAGCGCAAACGCTCGCTTCCGGAAAATCTGCTGCTGGCTGCTCTGCCAGCCGCCGATCGCCGCCGTCTACTGACGGACCGCGACCCGGTCGATCTCGTCTCGGGCGAGACGCTCACCGAAGTCGGGGACGTGGTCCGGCATGCGTTCTTTCCGATCGACAGCTTCATCTCGCTCATCGCGCCGATCGACGGCGGCGCGCAGCTCGAGGTTGGGCTCGCGGGTAATGAGGGTATGGTCGGCACGTCGTTGATTCTCGGCGTGCGTGTTGCGCCGCTGCGCACGATAGTGCAGGGCGCCGGCCCGGCCTGGAAAATCGAGTCCGCCACTCTATCTCGCGAGCTCGAGCATAGCCCGACGCTGCGGCGGGTTCTGCATCGCTATCTCTACGTGTCGCTGAGTCAGCTTGCGCAGACTGCCGCGTGCACGCGCTTCCATTTCGTGGAGCCGCGCCTTGCCCGTTGGTTGCTGATGACCCGCGATCGAGCGCATTCGGACAAGTTTAGCATCACGCACGAGTTTCTCGCTTACATGCTGGGCGTGCGGCGGGTGGGCGTGACGCGCGCCGCGAGCGAGTTGCAACGACGCGAGCTCATTCACTACACGCGCGGTCGGCTCGAGATTCTCGACGTCCCCGGCTTGGAGGCCGCGGCATGCGGCTGCTACGCCGCCGACAAGGCGACGTATGCCGGTGTGCTCGGCTAGGGGCGTTCGTCGGCACCTACGGTCCGCGCCGCTGCGGGATCGCAACCTTCACTGCGGATCGCGCCGCTGCCGTCGCAGGCAGCGAGCAGCGTGCGTTGTCGATGGTGTTGGCCGTCACCGAGCCCTCGGGCCAGCACCAGTGCCCGGCCGACGTGAAGTTCGAGATTCGGCAGAACGTGAAGGCCGACTACGTGCCGCGGAGTTCGTCAACTGCAGGGTGAGCCCGAGCGCCGGGATGCGCTCGCGCTGTTCACACAGTCGCGCTCGCCTTAGAGCGCGATATCCGCTGGCGGCGCATAAGAGTGCCAGCGCACCGAGCCGGCGGCCGTAGGGGCGTAGTGTGGCCGAAAGCAGGAGAGTTGTGATGAACATGAAGATGACGATGATCGCCGCATTCGTGGCGGCTGCACTGAGTGGTGCTGCCGCTAACCAAACTTTTGCCCAGGGCGTCGAGCGCTCCGAAGCCATTGCGAGCTCGGATACGCTGAGCCAGATCTCGATGTACAGCTATCGAGAGGGACCCGAATCCGATTTGTTCTTTCGCGGCACGCCGCTGGCGGCCACCGCCGAGGGCAAGGGGGAAGTGGAGTACCAGGATGACAACGCGCGGATTACAGCAGAGGTCAAAGATCTGCCTGAACCTGCGACGTTGGGCCCCTATACCACATACGTGCTCTGGGCCGTGACGCCGGACGGTCGCGCCACCAACCAAGGCGTAATCGGCGGGATCGAGGGCGGCAAAGGCCAGCTCGAAACACGATACAGGGCGTCGCAATTCGCGCTCATCGTCACGGCCGAGCCGCATTTTGCGGTGACCATACCGAGCACGATGGTCGTTCTGTACAACGTGGGCGACGACGTGAAAGGCGGCGAGTCGACAGTCACGACCCTCACCGAGCGCATCGACTATGCGAGTCTCGCCGGCGCGCGCCTCGCGCGGATCGCCGTCGACGAGACCAATCCGCTCGAGATCGTGCAAGCTCGTTACGCCATCGCGATCGCTCGCGCCGCAGGCGCCGATCGATTCGGCTCGGACGCCTACGTGGCAGCCGGGCAGAAGTTGGCGGCGGCCGAAGCGGCGCTGGCCGGCGGCAGGAACTCGGAACGCAAGACTGCACCGGGTCTCGCGCGCGAGGCGGTGATTGCCGGGGAAGACGCACGCCGCTCCGCGTTGTTGGCGTCGACCGAAAACGCCAATGCCGACAAGCAGCGGGCAGCTGCGACCGCCGCTACTACCGCGGCGAACGAGACGGCGCGCGTAGCAGCAACGGCAGCGGCAACCGCGGCCACGGCCTCAAGCCAGGTTGCGTCGCAGGCGGCCGCCGGGGTCGAGCGCGAGAGGGCCGCAGTCGCGGCGCGTAACGATCTGCGCGATCGTTTGAACGAGGCGCTACCGACCCGCGACTCGAGCCGTGGGCTGGTTGCCGAGATCGGCGGCGTGCAGTTTGCGACTGGAACCGCTAACGTCAATGCGGACGCGCGCGAGAGCCTCTCAAAGTTCTCCGGCATCGTGGCTTCTTATCCTGGTCTGCGATTCAACGTCGAAGGCCATACGGACAGCACGGGCAGCGTTGCCACGAACAGCGAGTTGTCGCTCAAGCGTGCGATGACGGTGCGCGACTACCTGATCGAGCAGGGCGTGCCGGCCTCGAGTATCGATGTGGCGGGCCTCGGCTTGTCAACGCCGATTGGCGACAACAGCACCACGGAAGGGCGCGCGCGCAACCGCCGTGTCGAGATCGTCGTTTCCGGGGGACCGCTGATAGCGGCGGCCAACTAAATCCTGTTTTTTTCTGCCATTGCGGCCTGGTTTTGGTGCCATTGCGGCGGACGACGTGATGACGGTAGCAGCTGGCCCCCCCCAGGCTGTGAATTAGTTTAGGCGCCCGCCGCAACGGCTCCTTTGTATTCCGCACCGGCCGTCCGCGTGACCGACCCTCTTCCTCGCCGCCGCCCCTGAGGATGGGGCGAGTATACCTACGGAGCGCGAATTCATACCGCAGCCGCACTCTTGGGCGCGGCCGCGGATCGGCTCGTGGTGTTGGGCCGTAGCTAGGGGATCGTCTTGCTCGCCGGAATCGCTTTCGCGCTCTCCATCCCGGAGGTGTTGACCGCGGTCATCGTGAAGTAATGCGTGCCGCGAACCAGGTTGCCGACAACGTAGGTCGTCAGCCCCGGGTTGGTCAGCGTCGTGGAGTTCGTATACGTGCCGGGGGTAGTGCCCCAGTACACTTTGTACCCAGCAAGGTTCGTCAAAGTTGTGCCATCTTCGTTTCGCGTGGGTGGCTGCCAGCTCAGCGTGGCCGAGCCGGTGGCGCTGGCTTGCACGGCAATACTGAACGCCGGGAGCGCCGTGGTAGCTGCCTTGTCGCTCACCGAGATGACGATGCCGCTCGTAGTACCCACGTTCGCGGCGCTCGGCGTGCCTTCTAGTCGCCCCGTAGCCGGTGTAAACGTCGCCCATGGCGGCCTGTTGACGATGCTGAAAGTCAGCGGCTCGTTATCCACATCGCTGGCCGTCGGCTGGAACGCGTATAGCGTGTCCTGCACCACCGAGGTCGCCGGTGCTCCGCTTATCCTAGGAGCCGTGTTGGCAGCGCCCCCCACGATGATCGAGAACGCCGGGAGCTGTGCCGAAGCCTTCCCGTCGCTTACGCTGATCACGATGTTGCTGAAGGTGGCGACGTTCGCCGGCGTCCCCTGTAGACGGCCGGAGCTCGTGCTGAACGTGGCCCAGGACGGTAGATTCGTGATGCTGAAAGTCAGCGGATTGCCATCGACGTCGCGTGCGGTCGGCGCGAACGAGTACAGCTGGCCCACCGTGGCCCCGGTGGGCGGCGTCCCGCTGATGGTCGGCGCGGTGTTCGACGGGTTCACCGTGATCGCAAACGCCGGAAGAGCTTTCGACACCTTCCCGTCGCTCACGCTGATCACGATGTTGTTGAAAGTGCCGACGGAGGTCGCACCGGGCGTACCGAGCAGAGCGCCGGAAGTCGCGCTGAAGTTTGCCCACGTCGGGCGGTTGGCGATCGTGAACGCAAGTGGATCGCCGTCCGGGTCGGCGGCGGTCGGTTGGAATACGTACGAGGTGCCTTCCCTGACCGAGGTCGACGGCGCGCCGCTGATCGTCGGCTCGCGGTTCGTCGGCGCGCTCGGCGCGCTCGGCGGTGCCGTGACGACGATACTGAACGACGAGAGGGACGCCGTTTTCCGCCCGTCACTCGCGGCAATCACGATGTCGCTGTAGGTGCCGACGTTCGCTGTCTGGGGAGTGCCCGACAGCTTGCCCGTCACCGAGCTGAAGGTCGCCCATACCGGGCGATTGCGAAGTGTGAAGGTGAGCGCAGCGCCTTCAGGGTCCCTCGCGGTGGGCGAGAAAGTGTACGTGCTGCCGGCGACGACCGAGCCGGCTGGGCTACCGGAGATCACCGGCCGCCGGCCGCCTCCGTCACTCCCAGGCGCGCTCGAAGCAGTTGATGTCGCGAACATCGTGAAAGAGATCGCGACGCAGAGAACCGTACGGAGGCTTGTCATCATCCCTGATCCTGTCTCCTGTGACTGTGCTGCTCCTTACAACTTCTGTGCCATCGGATGGAAACTAAGGCGCGGCAACGATTTGCGGCCGTAGTGGCTGCGCGTGACGACACCGCAAGCGTCCCCATTCGCCGACAACGAGGAGTCGGTTCGAAAGCGAGTTGAGGAACGGCGCACGTTTCGGTTGTCGGACGAAGGAGACAGGGCGGCTGCACTTCGCAGCCAGAAATGCCGACGAAAGAGTCGGCCAAGTCACAGTTGCCGCGGCGTCACTGACCGTTTTGCGTGATGCGCGTCGTGCGATGCGGTCGTCGCTCTTTAGCGACCGGCGCCCTAATTTAAGCTTGCTTCCCTCTGGCGGCACGCGATTATGTCCGATATGTAGGTGCGGAGGTTCTGGTCGGTAGCGCGTTCGGGTGTGCCACCGTCGCGGTTCGCTGAGAGGCTCGGGTGTCGAATGATCTCGTCTCATCTGTGGTTGCCTTACAGCCAGATGCAAACCGTTCCGGCGTCGCTGCCGGTGGTGCGGACCGACGGCGTGCGACTGTATCTCGAGGATGGCCGCAGCCTGATCGACGGCGTCTCGTCGTGGTGGACCGCATGCCACGGCTATAACCATCCGCACATTCAGGGCGCCGTGGCCGCTCAGCTTGAGCGCATGCCACACGTTATGTTGGGTGGTCTCGTACACGCGGCCGCAGAGAAGCTCGCGGCGCGTCTCGCCGCGTTGTTGCCTGGCGATCTCGAGCATGCGTTTTTTGCGGAGTCGGGCTCCGTAGCTGTCGAGATCGCGATGAAGATGGCGTTGCAGTTCCGTTTCAATCGCGGCGAGCGCGAGCGCACGCGGTTCCTGAGTTTTCAGCACGCCTACCACGGAGACACGTTTGCCGCGATGTCGGTGTGCGATCCCACGGAGGGCATGCACCAGCTGTTCGGCGAAGTGTTGTCAAAGCAGCTCGTGGTGCCGGTTCCCCACGACGCCGCGCTTGCCGCAGCCTTCGAGGCAACGCTCGCGCGCCACGCTCACGAGCTCACGGCGATCATCGTCGAGCCGCTCGTTCAAGCCGCCGGTGGCATGAAGTTCCACACGCCGGAGACACTGGCATTCATTGCGGCGAGTGCGCGCCGGCATGGCTTGTTGTTGATCCTCGATGAAATCGCCACGGGCTTCGGGCGCACCGGCACCCTGTTCGCGTGCGAGCAGGCGAGCGTGACGCCTGACATCGTCACGTTGTCGAAGGCGCTCACGGGCGGCACGTTGCCGCTGGCGGCGACGGTTGCCAGCAAACACGTCTATGAGGCGTTCTTGTCCGATGACTTCGGTCGCGCCCTGATGCACGGGCCCACATTCTCCGGCAACCCGTTGGCCTGCGCCGCGGCGAACGCGTCACTCGATCTGTTCGCTAGCGAACCACGGCTCGAACAGGTGGCGGGCATCGCCGCGCGGCTGGCCGACGGCCTCGCACCTTGCAGGGCACGAACGGATGTGCGCGACGTGCGCGTGAAGGGTGCGATCGGCGTCGTTCAGTTGCAGCGAGCGCCCCGCCTCGATGCGCTGCGGCAACGTTTCGTGCGGCACGGTGTGTGGGTTCGCCCGTTCGGCGACGTCGTGTATCTGATGCCGCCGTTCGTGATCGACGCCGCGGATCTCGAGCAGCTGATCGCGGCTGTGCACGACGTGCTCGCGGAAGCGAGCGCCGCCGGAGAGCTTTAGCTAGAACATCTCCGAGGAATCGGGCGGCGGGGGCTTGCCAAGATCCTTGTAGCGATTCGGAATGAAGTCGCCCGTGATCATCTCGTGATACGACATGCCGGGCCCGACCATGGGGTACACGCCGGCCTCCGGGTCGATGATCACTTCGAGGAATGCCGGACCGCGGAAGCTCAGGAATTGGTCGAGCACTTGCGGCACGTCGGCTTTCTGGTCGAGGCGTTTCGCGAAGCCGAAGCCGTCGGCCTGCGCCGTCTTGACGAAGTCCTTCTTGCGCAGCGACTTGTCGCTTGCCGACAGCCGGCCTTTGAAGAACAACCTCTGCCACTGCATAACCATGCCGTCGCCGAAGTTGTTGAGCACGACGATCTTGATCGGCAAGTTGTAGGTGGTCACGGTCTCGAGCTCGCCTAAGTTCATGCGAATGCTCGCGTCGCCGTCCACGTCGATGACGAGCTTGTCGGGGTGTGCGAACTGGGCGCCGATGGCGGCCGGCAAGCCGAAGCCCATCGTGCCCATGCTGCCAGACGTCATCCACAAACGCGGCTCGCGAAAATCGCAGTACTGCGCGGCCCACATTTGATGCTGGCCCACGCCGCTCGAGATGATGGCTTCGCCTTGTGTGATGCGATTCATCGTCTCCATCACGTACTGCGGCTGAATGAGTTTGCTGTCGCGGTCGTAGTTCAAGCCGTACGCGGACTTCAAATGCGCCACTTCTTGATGCCAAGGCTCGAAGTTGGCGCTGAAGCCCGTGCGCCGTCCGTACGCGACGAGCGTATCGAGCGCATCGGCCAAGAGGCCGACGTGATACCAATCCGCCTTCTTGACCTTGTGGATCTCGGACGGATCGATGTCGAAGTGCAGCACGCGTTTCGCTTTCGGTGCGAATTTGGCTGGGACGCCGGCCACCCGGTCGTCGAATCGGGCGCCGAGGGCGATTAGCAGATCGCAGTCGTCGACCGCGTAGTTAGCGCTGGCCGTGCCGTGCATACCGAGCATGTGCAACGACAGCGGGTGCTTCGTGTCGAAGCCGCCGAGCCCCATCAGCGTGCTCGCGACCGGAATCTTGAACGTGCCCGCTAGCGCGCGCAGCGCAGCGCTCGCGTTCGCGTTGATGACGCCACCGCCGGCGTAAATGAGTGGTCGCTTGCTCTCGCCGAGCATCGAGAAGAACTGTTGGCACCTCGACTCCGAGAGCGAGTGGCTCTCGACGTCCGCGAGGCGTTGTCGGTAGCCGGCGATGGCCAGCTGGCTTTCCCCCTGGAACACGCCCTGCCAGTTCTGCACGTCTTTCGGCACGTCGACGACCACCGGTCCCGGGCGGCCCGTGCGTGCGATCTCGAAGGCCGTGCGCATCGTCGCTTCGAGGCGTTGTGGATCGGTGACGAGGAACACGTGCTTGGCGACGGAACCCATGATGGCGGTCACAGGGGCCTCTTGGAACGCGTCGCTGCCGATGGCAGCGGTGGGAACCTGGCCGCAGATCACCACGATCGGCGTCGAATCGGCCATGGAGTCGCGCACCGGCGTCACGCAGTTGGTCGCGCCCGGGCCCGAAGTGACCATCACGACGCCCACCCGGCCGCTCGCCCGGGCATAGCCGGCGGCCATGAAGCCGGCACCTTGCTCATTCGCGGGCACGATGAGCGGCATTGGCTCGACGCCGTCGCGACTATTGCTTTTGTTGTAACGGAAAACCGCGTCGTAGGTCGGCAGGATCGCGCCGCCGCTGTAGCCGAAGATCGTGTCGACGCCTTCGTCGGCCAACACCTGAACGATGATGTCCGCGCCGCTCATGGATGCGCCGGCGAGTGGATGCGCCGCCAGGAGTTTGGGTTGGATGCGAGTGTCCATCGTGAGTTGCCGCAGGCCGTCGACGGGCTGGAAAGCCGCTAAGCTTTGGGAGTTTTGACGAAACGGCCCTGCATTGCAATACCTGTTGTTCTGCGCCAACATGATGGGCTTCGATCGCGCACCCGCCGCCGTACGCTCATGCGACACATCATCTCCATACTCTTGCAGAACGAGGCGGGCGCCCTCGCTCGTGTGGCGAACCTGTTCTCTTCGCGCGGCTACAACATCGAGAGCCTGAACGTTGCGCCCACGGCCGACGAGACGGTCTCGCGGTTGACGCTCGTCACCACGGGCCCGGACGCCGTGATCGACCAGATCAACAAGCAACTCTGTAAGCTCATCGACGTCGTAGACATTGCAGACATGACGAGCGCCGATCACATCGAACGCGAGCTCGCGCTGTTCAAGCTGCAGGTCACCAATGGCGATGCAGAAAAGTTGGCGGCTGTGCTCGAGCAGTTCGACGCACGAGTGCTGAGCGACGCACAAGGCCATTACACGGTCGAGATCGTGGGTGGCAGCCAAGAGATAGACCGCTTCTTGAAGCGTGTGGCGGCGATCACGGCCGTAGCCACGGTCGTGCGCAGCGGCGCGATGGCCGTTGCGCGCGGCACGCCGGCGCTCGCGCGGGACTAAGGACGTCGGCGGCTCGCCCGCCACGGGCAGAGCAACATGAGCACTGCAGCTATCGTCACTCACGCTGAAAGACTCGCGAACGCGCGCCGCGTCGTCATCAAGATCGGTTCGGCGTTGTTCGTTGATCAGCAAACGGGAACGCTCGACCGCGCCTGGCTCGAAGGCGTGTGTGCCGATGTTGCGGACTTGCGTCGCAGCGGCAAGGAAGTGGTGATCGTTTCTTCCGGGGCCGTTGCCCTCGGCCGACGCGAGCTCAAGATCGATCCCCGGCGGGTGCGGCTGGAAGAGGCGCAAGCCGCAGCGGCAACGGGCCAGATCCTGCTCGCCCATGCCTATCAAGAAATACTACGTAGCTTCGGTATCACGGCTGCGCAGGTGTTGCTCACGATCGACGACAGCGAGAGCCGCAGGCGTTACCTCAATGCGAGCCGGACTTTGTTGACGTTGCTCGGCTACGGCGCCGTGCCCGTCGTCAATGAGAACGACACCGTTGCGACACAAGAGCTACGGTATGGCGACAACGATCGGTTGGCGGCGCGGGTCGCGCAAATGGTCAGCGCAGAATGCCTCGTGCTGCTCTCCGACGTAGACGGTTTGTACACGGCCGATCCGCGTCGCGACGCGAGCGCGCGGTATGTCGATGAGGTCACGGCGCTCACGCAGGAGTTCTTCGACATGGCCGGCGGCCCTGGCTCGAGCCACGGCTCGGGCGGCATGCGAACCAAGCTCGAGGCCGCACGGATCGCCGTTGGCGCCGGTTGCCGTATGTGCATCGCGACGGGTCGTGTGGCACGGCCGATCAGCGTCCTGTTGGCGGGCGGCAAGGCTACTTGGTTTCTGCCGAATGCCACGCCCGGAGCCGCGCGGAAACAGTGGATCGCGGGCACGCTGCAGCCGAAGGGGGCAGTGCGCGTCGATGCCGGTGCGGAACGTGCGCTCGCGTCGGGCCGCAGCTTGCTGCCGGCCGGCGTAACCGCCGTGGACGGTCAGTTCGAGCGAGGCGACGCCGTGAGCGTGCTCGCCACGGACGGCCGGGAGCTGGCGCGTGGCCTCATTGCCTATGCGGTCGACGAGGCGCGGCTGATTGCGGGCAAACAGTCCGGCGAAATCGCGGAAGTTTTGGGTTACAGCGGGCGGGATGAGATCATCCACCGTGACGACTTGGTTCTCCTGAATGTGGGCTCGCGACGATGAGCACGGTGCAGCAGAAGATTCCACAAAGCTTGCTCGACAGCATGCTGGCGGTTGGCCGTGCGGCACGTGAGGCCGCCGCGCTGCTCGCGGGCGCGTCGTCGACCGTCAAGCGCCAGGTGCTCGAAACGGCTGCACGCGAGTTGCGCGACGCTCGCGCCGTCGTGCTGCGTGCGAACGCCGAGGATGTCGCGGCAGCCAACGCTCGCGGGTTATCGAGTGCGATGCTCGATCGCTTAGCGCTCGACGACCAACGCATCGAAGCCACGGCCGCGGGACTCGAGACCGTTGCTGCGCTCGAAGATCCGGTGGGGCAGGTCATTGCTACCTGGGAGCGACCCAACGGGCTCAGGATCTCCCGTGTGCGCGTACCGCTCGGCGTGATCGGCATCATTTACGAGAGCCGGCCCAACGTGACGGCCGATGCTGCGGCGTTGTGCCTGAAGAGCGGCAACGCGGCAATTTTGCGCGGCGGCTCCGAGAGCGCGCGCTCGAGCGCGGCCATCCATGCGTGCCTCGAGCGCGCGCTCGTGCAGCACGGTCTGCCGAAGACGGCTGTGCAGATGGTGCCCACGCAGGATCGCGATGCCGTGGGCATCATGCTGCGCGACATGGTCGGCTACATTGACGTGATCGTGCCGCGCGGCGGCAAGAGCCTGGTCGCGCGCGTGCAACAGGACGCTCGCGTGCCGGTGATGAGTCACCTCGAGGGTATCTGCCACACCTATATTCACGCTGCGGCGGATCTGGCGATGGCGCGGCGCGTGACGAAGAACGCCAAGCTGCGGCGGACGGGCGTCTGCGGTGCGACGGAGACAATCCTGATCGATCGTGCCTGTGCGGCCACGCATCTACAGCCGATCGTGGCCGACCTGCTCGATGCCGGCTGCGAGGTGCGCGGCGACGCGCCAACGCAGACCAGTGACCGGCGTGTGCATGCCGCCGTCGATAGCGATTGGGGCAAGGAGTTCCTCGATGCGATCGTGGCGATCCGCGTCGTCGATGGGCTGGATGAGGCGCTCGCGCACATCCGCCGTTACGGCTCGGCGCACACGGATGCCATCATCACGAGCGACGCGGCGGCGGCAGAGCGGTTCTTGAACGAGCTCGACAGCGCGATCGTCGTGCACAACGCGTCCACGCAGTTCGCCGATGGCGGCGAGTTCGGCATGGGCGCGGAGATCGGTATCGCGACCGGCAAGATCCACGCACGCGGCCCCGTCGGCGCCGCGGAGCTGACCAGCTATAAATACATCGTGCGCGGCACGGGCCAAATCCGCCCGTAGCGGCGACTCGGACGTGTCTCGTTGCATGCTCGAACGGCCAGCTCCGAGTTCGCGTTGTGCCAACGTGACGTCGGTGTGAGAGAGCCCTTTCGGCACCGCTGCAAGTACATCCATGTAAGCTGCGGCGGCGACATCCCTGTCGCCGACGCTGCCGAAAGGGCTCTCTCACACCGACGTCACTTCCGGGCGTGAGGGGTGCGGAACTGGCCGTTCGAGCATGCAACGAGACACACCTGACGCCAGCTTTGATTTGATCGTGATAGGTGCCGGGATCAACGGCGCCGCGATCGCGCGCGAAGCCGCGCTTGCCGGTATCAAGGTACTGATCGTGGACCGCGGCGACATCGCCGCGGGCACGAGTAGTGCGTCGTCGCGGCTCATTCACGGCGGCTTGCGCTATCTCGAGTATGGCGAGATCGGACTCGTCTACGAGTCGCTGCACGAGCGCGAGCGGCTGCTGCGGCTCGCGCCGCATCTCGTCGCGCCGCTCGAGCTGTTCATTCCCGTGTATCGCGGCGGGCGGCGCAAGAAGTGGCAGATCGCCATGGGGCTCGCGCTCTACGATCTGCTCTCGATCGGCAAATCGGTGCCCAATCGGACACTCCTTGGTCGCGCCGAGCTTCTCGAGCGCATGCCCGGCCTCAATGCCGACGGGCTCGTCGGCGGCGCCACCTACTACGACGCGCAGGTGCGGTTCCCCGAGCGTTTGGTGGTCGAGAACGTCTGCGACGCCATGCACCACGGCGCGGCGCTCAAGACCTACACGCGTGTCACGCGCGTGCGCGTCGAAGACGGCCGCGCCGTAGGCGTCGACTGGCTCTCGACCGACGGCGTTGCGGGCGGCGCACGCGCGCCGCTCATCGTCAACGCCGCGGGACCTTGGGTCGACGAGGTGCTGGGGCCGATCCAGCACACGCGCTTGCTTGGCGGAACGAAGGGCAGTCATATCATCGTGCCGCCGTTCCCCGGTGCACCGCACGCCGGTGTCTACGTCGAGGCCGGGGCGGATGGCCGACCGCTGTTCATACTGCCGTGGAACGATCTACTGTTGATCGGCACTACCGACGAGCGTTTCGAGGGTGACGCCGGAGCTGCCACGATCGACGAGCGCGAGTTTGCTTATCTAGTGGCAGAAACCGAAAGAGTCTTTCCGACGGCGGCGGGGCTCGGAGCCCGAGTGCTCTACACGCATACCGGCGTTCGGCCGTTGCCCTATCAGCCGCGAGGCGCAACCGCTGCCATCACGCGTCGTCACGTGATTCGCCGGCATCGTGCCGCGCGTGGGCTCTATTCGATCGTCGGCGGCAAGCTGACGACGCATCGGGCGCTTGCCGAGGACGTGCTGCGCAAGTTGCGGCGCGAATGGCCGCGCGCGATTGGCGCGCCGCCGACACGCGAGCGGCCGCTGCCGGGAGCCCTGCCGGCTGATGCGCGCGACGAGTTGTTGGCCGACGTCGGCGCCCGCTTCGGCGCGGTGCAGGCGCAGCGACTGTGGAGCGTCTACGGTGGCGCGGCTGCGGCCGTGGCCGGGCTTGCGGCGCAACGCGATCTTGCGCGGCCGATCGATGCCGTCGGTGGCGTGCTCATCGCGGAGCTCGTTTATGCGCTCGAGGCGGAGTGGGCCGTGACGCTCGAAGACATCCTGCAGCGGCGCTGCATGGCCGGGCTCGGCGCGGACTTCGGAATACGCGCTGCCACCGCTGCGGCGGCCGAGCTCCAGCGACTCGGCGTCTGGGACGCGCCGCGCGTTGCACGCGAGCTTGACGCGTATCGCGTCTTCGCCGCGCGACATCGCCCGGCCGTCGAGAGTCGTTCGGCGCCGAGCGTTGCGCGGGTGTAAGCGCCGCTATGGCTGCTGCTCGACGGCCTCGAACAACAACGTGGGTCGATCGCCGTGACGCGAGTAGAGGTGCTCGCTGGCCATGTCCGCGAGTGCGCGGTCCCGTTCCTCGCGGCTCGCGAACCAGTGATGGCCTTGCCAGTTGCTGCCGAGTAGACGCGCAAACGTATCGGTGGGCCGAATACTGACCCGGATGCCGAAGGGCTTCGGCACGTCGAGCGGTTTGTTCAAGTTGTGGGCGTGACAGATGTCCATGGGCGAATCTTAACCGAGCCGCGCGGCGGCAGGGCACTAGTCCTGCCGCTCGATCGGGCCGGCTCGCTCGGGCCAGCCGAGCACACGGCGCGTGAGCGCACGGTACGCAGGTTTCCACAATCTGCGCCAGAGTCTCGTCGCGAGCGCGGGCCTCGCGAGCACGGCCTTTTGGCGCGCGGTGAGTCGTTGCGGCTGGTAGGTGCGCTTGTGCTTCAAGAGATGGCGCAGGTCCTCATAAGCGAGATAGCGAAACCACTTGCCGCGGCGCTGCGACCGCACGGCCAACTGAAAGTCGATGATGCCCGGCACGTCGCCGGGCGCGCAGAGCCAGTTGGCTTCTTTGGCGAGGTCGTTGTGGACGATGCCGGCGCGGTGCAGTGCGCGCAACAACCGGAGCGCCCGCGAGAAGTAAACGGGCGATGGCCGGGTGCCAGCGAATAGCGGTGCACCGGGCAGGTGACTGCGCCGCAGCACGCGACCGTCGAACGCGAGCAGTCGTGGAACGCCGGCTTTGCCGTGCAAGGCGGTGAGCGCCGCCGCTTCGCGCCTGGCAAGGTACCGGGCGAGCCAGCGCAGTCCGCGGCGCGCCGTGAGCGTGTCGCGCTCGATGAACGGCGTACCGTCGTCGATGAGGCGAACGGTGCCCAGCGCGTCGTGTTTGAGTTCTAAGTTAGGCATGCTTCCAGGCGCGCGCGTGCGGCGCTGCTACAATCCTACTGCATGCCCAAAGTCATCCAGGCGGCCGAGTTCTTCGTCGTCGGCGGTCCCGTGCAGCCGGATCGGCTCTGCTACGTGGAACGTTCTGTCGATCGACTGTTATTGGAGGTCATCCGCGCCAAGCAGCTCTGTTGCGTGCTCGGCCCGCGCGGCATGGGCAAGTCCAGCCTCATGCAGCGCACCGCCCGCACGTTGCGCCAAGCTGGCGAGCTCGCCGCCGTCGTGAACCTTGCCCAGATCGGGGCGCGCGGCGACAGCGGTACTGCGGAGCGCTGGGCGTTCAGTATTGCTCACAAGGTGGCGCACGAGCTCAACTTACACGCCGGTCTCGAGAACTGGTGGCGCGAGTACACGTCCCTCGTCACCGAGCAGCGGCTCGTGGATTTCTTTTGGGAAATCGTCCTGACCAATACGACGGCGCCCATCACGATATTCATCGATGAGATCGACGCGGTCCTCGAGCTGCCGTTTGCGCAGGAGTTGTTCGCCGCCATCCGGGACTGCCAGCAACGTCGGGCCAGGGAGCCGGATTTCTCGCGGCTGAACTTCGTGCTGCTCGGTACGGCGTCTCGGCGGCAGCTGGCGGCCAACGATCGCAGCTCGCCGTTCATGGAGGCGGCGGGGGTCGAGCCCGGGGAATTCTCGCTCGAGGAGGCGTATCGCCTCGCGCTCGGCTTTGGCGGTGAACAGGAGCTCTCGCAAGCGTTGATGGATCGAGTCTATGCGTGGACGAGCGGTCACCCGTATCTGACCCAAAAGGTCGCGCGCAGTGTGGTTCGCAAGGGCGGCAGGCTCGAGGACGTGGAACGCGTCGTACGCGAGCAGTTGCTCGCGCCCGGCGCCGCCGCCGACGAACCACTCTTGAGTCACATCCGCAGCTCGTTGCTGCGGCGCTCGCCGCCCGCCCGCCGGGCGGCGAAGCTGCTGCGCCGACTGGCCTCGGGCAAGAAGGTGCCGGCGCCGACCGACGGCAGCGTGCTCGAGGAGTTATTTTCGTCGGGCGTCGTCGTGCTCGACTCGAATCGACGGCTCGAGTACCGCAACCGTATCCTCAAAGAGATCGTGGGTGGTCGGTGGCTCAGAGGCTCACGGCTCGGCTGGCGCGTGGTCGCGGCCGCCGTGGCGCTAGCCCTGGCGGCGGCGGGCGCCGCGTTTTGGTATACGCAGTATTTGCCCGTCGCGGATGTCGCAACGCTGACGAGTGACAGGGTGGATGCGTCGGCCATCGACGAGGCCTATCGGCGTTTGCGTGCGCTCCCGGGATTCGCAGAGCGCGCCGATGAGTTGTTCGCCGCCGCCTTAGTACGCCAGGCGCGAGCGACCACGACGTTGGCGGAGGCGGTCGCGATCGATACACGGCTGCGCACCCTGGCGGGACAGGAGTCCGTGGCGGATCGGGAGCTCGCTTCGTTCTGGCTGCGCCGCGCGCGCGGGGCGGCCCACGCGGAGCAACGCGATGCCGCGGCATTGTTCGCGCTGCGCGCCGCGGAGTCGCCGTCGCCCGAGCAAGCCACGGCGGCGTCCTTCTTTCGCGAGCTCGTGAGCAACGACTATCCGTACCTCGAACGCTCGCTCCGGTTAGGCAGTGCGCCGGCGGCCTGGCATATGCTGTTCGCCGATACCACGGTTGTGGCGCTCGATGCCGAGCACCACGTCCTGCACCTGCCATTCGGCGCGATAGCCGGAAGTGGCGCGCTCGGCACGCCGCCGCCGCGTCTGACCGCACTGCAGTACGTGGCGCTTACTCGTGAGCTCGTGGTGGCAGGCGCCGGCACGGCCGGCGAGTTCGAGCTGACTTTGGCGTTGCAGCATCCCGTCGGTAGCGACCTGTTGGTGACGTTGGCCGCGCCGAGCGGCGCGGAGGCCGTGGTTGCAGTACCGAGCAGCCCCGGAGCGGCGGCGGAGACGTTCGTGTTTGCGGCGGCGCGAGGTTCGCCGCTCGCGACGCTCGCCGACGAAGGGCGGGCTGGCACGTGGCGTCTCACCGTGGTCGATCGTCGTGAGGGCAACGCCGGCGTGTTGGCCGAGTGGGCGCTCGCGTTCGAAGGCGAGTCGTGGCGCGACACGCCCGCCGAGCTGTTGCCGATCCCAGAGCCCGCGCGAACCGAAGCGGTGGCTGTCACCGTCACCGGGGCTCTCGCCTTGGCGCAGCCCGAGGAGCCTGGTGCAGTCGGAGCCGTGGCGGTGTGGAATCTCGCCACGCAGAAGCTCGAGGGTGATTTCACCGTGCCGACGGTGCCGCGCCATGTGGCGCTCAACATCACAGGCAACCGCCTGCTGACCGCGACGGATAAGGTGGTCACGCTCTGGAACGTCGCCGACGGCCTACCGGTGGCTCGTCTCACCACGGAGACCGAATTCGTCTTGCCGCCCGTGTTCTCGCCGGACGGTGGCTATGTCGCGATTGCCGAGCGTGTCGCGGACGCCCAACCCTTGTACAGCGTGCTACGCACGGCGGATGCCTCGTTGGTCGGCAGCATCGAGGGCCTTGCCGACGCGCGCAGCTGGCAGCTCGGACCTGGGGCTCGCTACGTCGCGGTCACGGGTCCGGCTCATGTCGTGCGCGTGCTCGAGCTGCGTCGCGGCGAGCTATTGAAACGCCTGACTCTCGTTCGGGACGTCGAGCGGTTGCTGCCGCTGGCGGACGGCGCCTTGGTGCTGACCGTCGACACAGCGGGCGAGCTGCTCGTGTGGTCACTCGCTGATATAGGCACGCCGCGGCATTTCGGTACGACGGTGGCGGCGACGAGCGTCAGTGTTGCCGCTGACGGCACGCGCGTAGCTTACGACGCGGCAGATGGTGTCGTCGTGGTCGACGTCGCGAGCGGCACGCCTGCCTACCATTTGCGCCACGTCGGTGCGCTGCCGATTACGGCGACGCAACTCGCTGCCGACGGTGGGCAGCTCGTCACGGCCACGGCGGAAGCACTGCGGTTGTGGAGCTTGCCGTCGATACCGGGCGAAGTCGCGCGCCCGCTCGACGCGGCGGCGCCGATGGTCGTCGCGATCGACCGAACGGCAGACCTCGTCGCGGTCGGCCTGCGCAGCGGGCAGCTGCAGCTGCTGCGAACCGGCGAGTTGGCCGAGGCGGGATCGACGACGCGCCTCGACTACTTCGGCCATCGCGGACCGATCACGGCCGCGGCTATCGCTGCGAGCCGCGGGCTTGCCGCGACCGGTGGCAGCGATGGCATCGTGCGGTTCTGGGATCTCGCTTCGGCTGCGCCGACGGGCGTCGTGATGCAACCCGCTAGCGAGCCGATTGCGGTCTTGACCCTGAGCGCCGATGGCGTTTGGGTAGCGAGTGCGGCCGGGCGTACGGTGCGCATCGCGGCCGTCGCGGACGGCAGGGTGGCCAACGAGATTCCATCCGCAGCGGCGGTCACAGCGTTGGTCTTCTCGGCAGACGCGAGCGCAATCGCGATCGGCGATAGCGCCGGCACGGTGTCGCTCGCCGAGTTGACCACGCCGCGCCCGCGGTGGACGGTGCAGCTCGGCGCCGCTGCGACCGCGCTCGCGTTCGCGCTCGAAGGTCAGCGGCTCGCGGTGGGCGACGCTGCCGGCGGTGTGCGCCTGCTCCAGGCTGCCGACGGTAGCAGTGCCGGCGGAACGCGCACCGTGTCGCCACCGATCCGGTGGCTCGACTTCGGCAATGACGGCAGCGTGCTGCTGCTCGCCAACGATGGGTGGCTGCACGCGTTAGCCACGAGCTCCTCGGCGCTCGAGCCCGTGCACAGCCGGTTCGCGCCGCGCCGAACGTGGCGGAGTGCGCTCGCGGCGGGGCCGGGCGCACAAGTGCGCCTAGTCGGCTGGGACGGCCGAGGCGTGCTCGGCGCCGCGTCGCTCGATTTGGCCGCGCTTCCGGATATCGACGCAACGCACGCCGCGCCGCAAACCGAGCGCAACTGGCCGGCCGTGCTCGCGCTGCGACTCGACGATAATGGGGAGCCCGCGCCGTTTAACCCTTAGCCGCGGAATGGTTCGGGCCAGCACGATATTTCCACGAATCTGTGAACTGTCCGGTGGGCGTTGCCGCCGTCGCTGCAGTATCGTTGTCATCAGCTTTACGTAACCTCCGGAGTCACGTAAACGGTGTCGGTGCGAATCGCGAAATCGGTGGAAGCGGAGCGGCGTTTCGGGCTCCTTTCAGCGGGCACGGTGTTCGTGGTTGCGGGGCTCGTTGCTGCATGCAGTCCGCAGCCCGACTCTAGCAACTTCTATTTCTTCATGGATGACGGTCTCGCCAGGGAAGGCGTTCTTGCCCGTTGTAACCAAGATCGCGATGCGACGTTGAGCGACATTGAATGCAGCAACGCGCGCCGTGCAGCTGCTGCCGTCGCGCTCAAGGCGGAGCAAGAGCGCAGCGAGTTGTTCGCACGCGAATCCGAGCGCAAGTTACTGGCGCTGCGTATCAGCATCGGGCGCGAAGCGGAAGCGCAGCAGAGCGCCGAACAGGCCGCACGCGCCGCCGCCGAGTCGGCGTATGAGCAGCAGTGGAAGGATCCCCGGGCGGGGCGCTACGCGTCGGCGGGCGATGCGGGTAATGGCGGGCAGGGCGCCGCTTTCGGCGCGCCCGTCGGGCTGGTGCTGCCATCGATACGCGAGTCGACGCTGTTCAACGTGTACGGCGAGGCCAACGGCCCGCTCGGTCGGCCGGAGTTCGAAGTCGCGGCGGTCGAGCCGCCTGCGAATATAGTGCCCGGCGCCTACCCCAAGCCGGAGCTCGAACGGCTCGCCACGATCCCGCGACCGTTCCGTACCGACGAGACGCGCGCTGTGCCGCAGTAAGCGGCGCGACCGCGCGACCGCCTACTCCAACGGAAACGTCACGGCCTCCTCGGTCTCCGCCGAAGGGGCCGCCTCGTTCGTGGTCGTCGTGCCGGGCGGCACTCCGGTGAGCACTGCCGCGCTCCGCAACGCTTCGAGAAAGGCCAGAGCGCTGGCCGGCGTGGTGTAGCTCTGCTCACCCAGCGGTTTGCCTCCGCTGTCGCCGTAGAAAGCGGCGCTTGCGTCCTGATCCACGTCGAGACGCGTGCCTTCGAATGTCGCGCCGGCAAACAAGCCTTTGGTGTGCATATAGACGTAGACTTCCGCGCGGCCCGTCATGACTGACGTCGTGCGGCGGCCCATCGGCCCCGCCACGGCGGCTGCGTCGCCGCCGAGCGTGAACTTGCCGCTGGCGATGTTGTGCACTGCGCGGTCGTTGGCGAATACGAGCACGACGTCGGCGCTCTCCGCGCCGAACTGCGCGCCGATGCTGCCACCCGTGAGCGTCACGAACGCCGGGTTGCTCCACTGGCCATTGGCCGAGCGGATGGCGAGGACGCCGCGGCCTCGTCGACCGCCGACTAGGAAACCGCCGCGAAACAGATTCGGGATCACCACGATACCGCGGGCGCGCTGCATGATGTCGGCCGGTATGCCGTGATCCTCGTCGGTCGTGAAGATCGCGAGCACCTCGGCAGCGTCTGCGAGCTTGGCGTCGTCGTCCAGGGCCGTCGCAGGGCTTGCGGCGATGGTGCCGACAAAGGTAGCGCACGCAATCGAGAGTACGTGAATGGATCTCGCGATGGACATCAGGCTCTCGTATTGCCTCGGTTCCGGCATCTTAGCGAATCTGCGGGACCGCGCCACTCGGCGCGAAAACGGCTCAAAGGGCGTGGCCGGGGGGGACCGGGCAATCGAGCGTGGCGGCGATGGCGCGAAACAACTCGCGTTCGGCCGTGGCGATCGTGGCGTCCGCCTGGATCGTCGCGAGCACTCCGCGCAGCAACCGCTGCTTGTGCTGCGGGCGCAGTCGCGCGAGCGCAACGAGAGCCGCGTCGAGACGACCGAGGTCGCGCGCCGCCGTTGGCGGTTCGAACGAGGGGTCGCGGGCGGGCTCCGGACGCCAGCCGAGCGCGGCCAAGCCCGCAGCATAAGCGGCGCGGGCGCCGGCCGCGTCGTCATGGCCGAATGCGGCCACGTTGGTGAGCAGCGTGCGGACGGCGGCGCGCGCGTCGAGCGGTAGCACGCGCTGCGGAGTCACGGGGCCCGGCATGGTGACACCGCTGCGCAAGGACGCGCGCAGGACATGCAACAGCACGAAGTCAAACAGCTGCTGTGTCGTGTCGAGCTCGGCGAGTCGCGCCAACAGCTCGAGCAAGAACGTGAGCTCCTCGCTCGGTCGTTTTCGGAGTGCCGGCAACGCTAACTCGACAATCGGTAGGCGCAACTGCGCTTCGACGGACTCGAGATCCGCAGCCAGGCGTCGGCAGACGGCGAGGCGCGCAGGACCCAGCTGTTGCTCGAGCAAGCCGAGCTGACGCCGTCGAGTTGGCGCGTCGCTAGAGAGTGCGAGGGCCAGTAGCAGCAGCAGACTCCCGTCGCGCGAGCGTGTCGCATGCTGGATCTCCTCGGGCAAGGCCTCACGCAGCGCGCTGCCGACTGCGGGCGCGTCGATTTCGCCAGCGCGCTCGAGTGGGCCGGCCGAGCTACCGCTGTTCGGTGCGAGCGGCGCCCACGGTTCCTCGCCATGGCTCGCGACGCCGCCGGCCGCGAGTGCCGTTCTAGGCGCCGGGAGGTCGCGCGGATCGAAGTCGGGCTCGAGCGCGCGGATACGCTCGAGCAGCGGCGGGTGCGTGGCGAGCCAGCCGGTGAACGACGCCGCGCCGCGCTCGAACAGCATGTGCGCCACTTCTTCCGTTTCGACGGTGGTGATGCGCGACGTGTAACCGCCGATCTTCTTCAGAGCCCCAGCGAGGCCTTCAGGCTCGCGTGTGAACTGCACGGCCGAAGCGTCCGCTAGCCGTTCGCGTTGTCGCGACACGCCGGCTTTTATGAGCCGGCTCAGGAACACGCCGATGGCGCCGATCAGCGTGAGCGCCAAGCCGATGGCAACGGCCGCCGCAACGCCGCCGCTGTTACGGGTGCGTCCGCCACCGCGGTAACGCATGCTGCGCAGGAGCCACCGGCCGACGAGCGACAGCACCAAAATGCCGAAGCTCAGGCCGATGAGTTGCTGATTCAGGCGCATGTCGCCGTTCAGAATGTGGCTGAATTCGTGCGCGATCACGCCTTGCAGCTCGGCACGATCGAGTTGCTCGAGCGCGCCGCGCGTGACCGTGATGGCCGCGTCCGTCGTGCTCAGGCCGGCCGCGAAGGCGTTGATCCCGGCCTCGCGTTCGAGAATGAATATCTCGGGCACGGGCAACCCAGCCGCGAGCGCCATCTCCTCGACGACGTTGACGAGGCGACGCTGCAACAGGTCGGTCCCTTCGCCGGTGACCTCGGTGGCGCCGAGCATTCGCGCGACTTGTCCGCCACCACGCGCGAGCGTCGTTGCGCGGAACAGGCTGGCGATGCCCATGAGCGCCAGCGTTCCGCCGCCGATCGACAGCACGAGCGCGAGGTGCCCACCGAGCCACTCTTGCCAGCTCTGCGTGCCGAGAAACAGCGCGTTGTTTTCCGTGTACAGCCGCAGGGCTGCAGCGACGGCGATCGTGGTGAAGAGGGCCACTACGACGAAGGCGGCCAAGAACGCCAACACGAGCGCGCGGCTGGTGCGACGCGACTGCTCTTGGCGCGCGAAGAAGTCCACGGCTTAAGCGCCGAGCGTGATCAGTTGAACGAGACCTTCGGCACCGCGCGCTTCTCGGCCTGCTCGATCTCGAGGAATTCGGCGGTCTTGAAGCCGAAGTTGTTGGCGAGCAGATTACCCGGGAAATTCTGGCAGGCGTTGTTGTAGCCCATCACGGCGTCGTTGAATGCTTGGCGCGCAAAGGCCACCTTGTTCTCGGTCGAGGTGAGCTCCTCTTGGAACTGCTGCATGTTCTGGCTCGCCTTCAGATCCGGGTAGGCTTCGGCAAGAGCGAACAGCCGCCCGAGCGTGCCGCCGAGACTAGCCTCCGCAGCGGAGAGCGCTTTCATGGCCTCGGCGTCGGTCGGGTCCGCCGCGGCTTTCTTCAAGCCGGCCGCAGCCGCGTTCCGAGCCGTGATCACGGCTTCCAAGGTGCCGCGCTCGTGGCTCATGTAGCCCTTCACCGCTTCGATCAGATTCGGGATGAGGTCGTAGCGGCGCGTGAGCTGCACGTCGATCTGCGAGAAACCGTTATGGACCCGGTTGCGCGAGTTGACGAGATTGTTGTACATGGCAATGACGTAGAACACGACGGCGGCGAGGATGACGAGCGTGACGATGATTCCCACGGGTGAGCTCCTGCACCAATCGAAGTTGCGGAGAATACGCTGCCACCAAGCCGTACGCTATCGCACGGGGACGTGCGCGGCCGCCGTCGTGGGTGTTTTCGTGACGCTGTCGGCGGTTCCGGCGCGTGCCGGCTGGCTAGGCGACGCCATGGACCTCATGGGGACGCGTGTGTCGGTAGAGCTGTGGGCCGACGACGAGGCGCGCGGCCGCGAGCTCGTCGTTGACGTCATGAACGAATACCGGCGGATCGATGCCGGCATGAGCACCTACAAACCCGACAGCGAGATCTCGCGCGTCAACGCACACGCGGCGGAAGGTCCCGTGCCGATCGGC
>Ga0208454_1000115_pt1 | contig 56829 bp, 58 predicted proteins | sample EasRivMeERMZT100_FD_187530 | JGI IMG/M metagenome (GOLD analysis project Ga0208454, IMG submission 187530) | Soil microbial communities from meander-bound floodplain in the East River, Colorado, USA - East River MetaG ERMZT100 (SPAdes) (version 2) | ecosystem: Environmental > Terrestrial > Soil...
CCCACACGCATAACCTCACAGATGTTGCAAAAGTCAAAGCCTTCCTAGCAAATGAATACATCAAAGTTCCAGTATTTTACAACCTTGGATACAAAGAGTTTTTGGACGCAATTGTATTTGCTAACGCTAGCAAGAATAAGCAGGTTAAAAACGGAGAAAAGCTATGCAAAACAAAAGAACAGGCCTTTATCTATTGCGATCCACCTTATTTGAACACAGAAGCAAAGTTATACGGCAAACATTGGAAGCCTCAAGACGCAGAAGAGCTGTTCGCAACGCTAGTAGACTATGGCGTGCGCTTTGCTATAAGTGAGTGCTGTAAGCATCCGATCATTGATACGTTAATAGAAAAGCACAATCTCAACAAAATACAGATTGATACAACAGGCGATGCAGGAAGTAGCACTAATCCAAGAAACGAATACCTTATAACGAACTACAAAATTGCACAGCAGATGTTGTTTTAACTTGATTAGTAAAAATTCAAAAGCAGTCTTGTGTTTGAATTAACATTGTTGTTTATGGCTAAAAAGTGTAAAATTATTAAAAACAATTTGCGCTTTTCTCAAGGCAATGCTAGAAACCCTGCACAAACACTGCTTAGATGCGTTATAGACCAAGCAATAGCAGACTGTGTGTCTAAAAGCAAAAGATGCGATGCAATGAAGCTTAAGAAGGATGCGGAAGATTGGATTAGCTTAGACAGCCAAGAATTTTTATGTTTATGTGAGTTGGCAGAAGTAAACCCAAAAGAAGTGATACTTTTAAAAACATATAAGCAGCAGAAACGTCAACGAAACCTTGCCAGCTTACGTTGACAGGCGCTGGCAAACCTCGCTATATTACGCCATAGCAAACGTTGTAGGTGCTGTGAACAGGGTCAAACCTCTATTCATAACACCTACAAGAAAGTCTTTAACTTCCCGCAACAATGCGAATATAGTATCGCATTGTGCTGTGTTAATTGTCAAGAGATTTTGCTAGCTGACAAAGACTTTTCGGTTTTTCCTGAAAGTCTCTTAGCTGGGGATTTTGAATGAACTGTTTCCATTTTGGAAATGGTTGAGTAGCTTCCACTTTTGCTTGACATTACAAATAGAAGTATGTAGTACAATCCTTGTCGCGGTCTGAACTCTCGTTTAATCTAATTAATAGAAGACCTCCAGCTTGTGGGATTTAATACTCCTTACCGCGACTTAATTCTAGCGATACAATCTATTTATGACAGAAACAGTTGATGATAAACACAGCATTACTAAGGTGCTGGGGGGAGATGATTTTACTTGACTATACAGTAAACTTTTATATAGTAAGGGAGTTGGCGAGTTCAAAGTAAGTGGACGCACAGAAAAACTAACTGTCGCCAACATCGAGTGGTTTTTACTGTAATCTTAGTTACAATGGCTAGACGAAAAAGCACTGTTGATAGAAAAACGAGATTAGCAGAAAATGCAAAACGCTTTTACAATAAAATGAAACACGATCCATTGTTTATGGCGAGAAGAAGATCTATTTCCATAGCATCATACCATAGAATAAAAGCAAATAAAAAAGCGGAAAAAGATGAGCAATAAAGCGACAGAACCAAAGCGAGTTTGCCCAGCCAAAAAAGAGGAAGCATCATTCCTATCAACCGCATCTTTGATTTGACAAATCATTTAAAAATCATTTGACTAATATAAATATAAATAAATACTGGTTGTGTGTTTATTTATATTTATAACATATGGCTATATCAATCCGTGCTTCGGCTACAAGCAATTTAGTAAACTGCGATCTTGCTCTGCATCTCACGAGATGTGGAACTAAATTAGCAAAGTTAGAGACAAGCTTTGCCGAGAAAGGGACTGCATCACACTTTTCTCTTTTTTCTTATTTCATTAGTCGCCTACCTGAGGGTAAGATTGTTAAAAGCGCGTGTGACGAATTGCAAAAAGAGGCAAGAAGACTTAAAGAAGTAAACGACGGAAGCATCGAACTCTCAATAAAAGATGCGGAAGATTTATTCGCGTTAGAGGCTTACGCTAAAATTCTACCAGAAGGGACGGAGTATTACATTGAGGAAAAATACGCAACTGTTCTTGAAGATGGTACTTTACTGGAAGGACATATTGACATAATGTTCAGGCTTCCTGATGGCTCTTGCCACATTGTTGACTTAAAGACTGGACACGTGCAAGTAGAGCCAAACGCAACGCAGCTAATCGCTTACGCCCTTCTGTGTGCGTCAACAGTCCAAGGTTTTAAAATTGAAGGCAGTAAGGTTGCTGTTTTGCAGAAAGGCAGGATCTCTTGGTTCTACGATCTTGACAATGCAATACAAAACCTCAAGACGGCTTTAGTTCGTCAAATCAGCAAAACACCAACGCGAGGCAATCACTGCCAGTATTGCCCATTTAAACTCGAGTGTTCTGCCACGCAAAGCGACTTACAAAGATTACTAACAATTATGGAAGAATACAAAGCTGGCAACGCAAAGCAATCAGACTTAGCTTGGATCGTATTAAACAGTACAAGACTTACTAATCTTGTTAAAACAATTGAAGCGATTAAGAAACAAGAAAGCATCTTAGCGGGCAAGAGTGTGGTTGAAGGACTTGAGCTTATAGAAAGCACAAGAAATACTATCGACCAAACTGAAGACAATATTGCAAAAGCCAAGCTTCTTGGTCTCACTAGCACAAAACCACTCAGTATGACAGGTCTTATTTCGCGCTTTGGCAGACAACTAATTGGACAATACATTGATGTAGTTTCAAAACCAAGTAATAAAAATCACTGGCTTGAGGATGAGGATTTTGAAGAGTGCGAAGAGCAAGAGGATAATTGTTAATTAATATTTTTCTGTTATGATAGATAATGAATTACTGGTTGAAGTTATTTCTAACCACGCAGCTTTAAAGAAGTTTATTGCCGATATCAGAGCGTTGCCTGAGATAGAAGGCTTGACTCGTATTTACAAGGAATGCAATGTACAAGTTATGTCACCGTGTGTATATGATGACCTAGTAGCAAAAGGCATAAGCAGGGATATTTTATGGGAAGAGTCTATTATCTCTAAAGCTAAAATGGAAGCCTTAAAAACTTCGCCTGATATTATTGCTATGTTTACTAAAGATACTATGACATATGCGCTTAAAAAAATCGGTAGTAAAAAAACCACCAAGAAGAAAGCGTAACGAGGCGGCGTTCCAAGCCGACTTTGTTGTCCTCTTCCGCCGCGAGGCAAAGAAACTTAAGCCAGAGCCATTGATTTTTTCTGTGAACAACAATGCAAAAGGTTTAGTTCGCGGTGCGATTAACAAGGCGATGGGTTGCTTGGCTGGCATACCAGACCTTGTCGTTGTTTATGAGGGAAGAGTAGCTTTTATTGAGATGAAAGCTACTGGCTTGTCTGTCTCTGGCTTATCATCCGCACAAAAAGCTTGCCATCGTGACTTAGCCAAGCTTGGACATAGTGTCTTAGTCTTAGAAGAGCCAAGCAACCTTAAGAGGACATCAAGAGTAGAAATTGAAAAGGCAGTCCTGCCAATCGTTTTGGAGACAATGGAATACTTAAACATTATTTAAAAAGTATTTGACTAATAATATTTGTGTGCAATATTATTGCTCGTAAGTATTTTACATTTATAACAATTAATATTCTTTTATATGGCAATTGAGACAAAATTGGTTAGCAGGATAACAACCTTATCGTCTGGCAAAAAGAAGGCTTACTTAAGGTTTATGGACGCTACGATCTTAGCAGACCACTCTATCTGCCCAATACATCCTCACAAAAAGGGAGGACTAGCCATTTCATTTTATGTTTTGGTAAAAATGACGGATGCTAATATGAATGCATTAACTGAAACATTGCTTGAAGTAGCAAGAGGCACGGCAACTGGCATTCCAGAGGTAAAGAAAAAGCTAGATGCCTACGACAAGATCGAGGACGTAGCACTAAAGGCTACGTATTTTCGCAAAAATTTCTTTGACGTTTATTTTGAAGCTACACAAAAACCAACTAGGACATTTAGACGTTCTATTAATGATGCGAAAGAGGGCTCTGCTTGGCGTTCTAAAAAATATGCAGAAGCGATTTATGGCGTTGAAACGAACACTGCTCTTACGGACGAGGATTTGGACGGACATTTGGTAATTAAGATTAGTGACTCTACTGAGGGTTTTTTTAAATTTCATAAAAAATACGCTCCTTGCTTCAATGAAACGAATGCCAACTATGCGGTTGTGAGGAGGCTTCAAGGGCAGAAGTTTCTAGTTGAAGACGAAGAAATGATATCGGTGCTAGATGAACAAACAGGATGCCCAGTAGTATACCGCTTAAGCGACTTCTCTAAAGTCCGCTTTGAGAGCGGTACGGGGTTTTATAACAAGGTGTCAACTGGGTTTAAGATTTATCCACCAGCTTGCATTTCAGCAAATACAGGCGATTTTACATTGATTGAAGGCAAAGAAAATGGAGATCTTCCTTCTATAGATGGAGTGACTGGTGAAGTGCTTGAGGCTTTTAGATAAAGTCCCCATACTGATAAAATAGTGGCTTAGTGGGATACTACAAAGTATCCCACTGTGTATTTTATTGCCTTTTTTTAAAAATATGTTTGTTTTACGAGACTATCAACAGGTGTTAGTTGATGAATTGCTGTGCAGTAGCGATAATGTGCTAGTTCAACTCTTTCCAAGAGCTGGCAAAACAGTTATTATTGATGCCGTTGTTCGCCATTACAAAGCTCTTGGCGTAGAAAGTATCATTTTAGCGCATAGTATTCTACTTGTAGAACAGTTAAAGAAGAATTTGCCAGCTGGCACATACGTTTTTACTTGGCAGTCATTTATACTGTCAAGCTGGAAGCCAAATAAGGATAAATACATACTCATTGTAGATGAAGCACATAGAAGTTGTGGGGCTAGCTATTTGCAAATATTTGAACGGCTACAGTCGCTAAGAAGGATCGGCTTTACTGGCACGCCAATAAGGGTAGATAAGCTTTCTATTAGCTCCGATCTTGGTGGCTTACAGAAAAACAAAGCACCATTTAGTCGCACCATCTGCGGCCCATCTGTTGCAGAACTTATCAAAGAAGGTCATATTAGTGATTTTACTTACTATAACAATTGCTACATTGACAGGAAACAACTTGACGAGGATGGAGGCTTGTCATCAACTGACTACTCTGCGACTGTAGTGCATAAATATGTTGACGCAGAAAAGATGGCACTTGCCTTAAAAGATGAATGCTTGGATGGTTGTGGCAAGGGCTTAATATTCTGTGCAGACATTAAGCACGTTGAAACTTGCACAGCTGTACTAGAAGAATTAGGTATCCTTTATGGGACTGCCCACTCAATGATGAATCCGCACGAGGTCGCTAGTATAATGTCGCGATTTGAGCATAACGATTGTAAGTATATTGTTTCTTGTAATATGTTAAACGAGGGTCTTAACTTCCCTTTTGTTGACAACATAATTATGTTCCGCCCAACAAAGAGTTTATCAATGTATCTGCAACAAGTTTTTCGTCCTCTGCAACCGTCACTTGACAAGCAAGTCGTGATACTTGATGCAGTAGGCAATATGTTAGCACATAGACACCCAAGCGAAGAGCGTGACTGGAAAAGGCTAACGCAGTCAGTTGCAAAGTTGAAGGCAGAAGAGAGACAAAAAATCTTACAGCTCAAGCAGGATAGGAGAAAAAAGTTAATTGAACTCAGGTTGCAGAAAGTGCAACGGTTGCCTGCCGTGCGGATTAAGGACAATATATATTTTGCTGACGGCTCTTTTGTGTTTAAATCTGCCGATCACTCAGCAAAGATAAAGAATGACACATCTGCCTGTCGCGTTTCTAAACCAGATGCGATTGCCACACGGTATAAGGAAGGTAGTGTTGCTATTTTTAGCCCTGAAACAGCCGAAGAAAAGATTGACATTGCAAAAGGCTTGATTGCTAACATTGTTTCAAAACTAACTTTTGTTGTTCGTGGAGTGGAGAACGGTCAAAATGTGCAACACACAGTTAGTTTTGATAAAAAGCCAACTATTAATATGCTACTTCGTGATTCAAAAAAGCTAAGACGCTTTGAATTTTCAAAGCGTCTTAGCTATAAACAAGAGGACAGGATAGCTAAATTTTATGAGCCAATAAGTTTATTTAAAGCCCATTCCAGTGTGCTTAAGCAAGCCACAACAGGAAAGAAGGAATTGTTTGATGCTGTTGAAAGACTACTTGCTTTACACTGATGTTGGCTTAAGCTGTATTAATGTTTTTGTTTAAATAAGGTGCTTTATGATTCCACAGAATGTAGATATTCAACGTCTGCTTAGTGATATTAACGAATATTTAAGCACCATTACCAAGAAAAGGATAAGTAGTTTTTTGTTTATCAATAGAGCGAGTAGTGGTAGCAGCCCACACCTTGTTGATGAGGGTGTCACTATACATTGGTTTATCAACCAAGGCGATGACAAAAGAAAATACGGCACAATAACTGTAAAGAATTTTCACACCTCGAGAGGCGAGGAAAACAAAACTTTCAGTTTTTTTAAATATATAGACAAAGTAGACCTCAAGGGCAAATCAAACCAGTGGGAGGAGTTGTGCATACTAGAATCAAGCTACTTTAAAAGCAAGAAACTTGCACAATTTCTAAGTAATACTACCAGTGAAATTAAAGGAATTAAGTTGATAAAAAAGCAAGGCACTCAAATGCTAATTTGCACATACACAAACATCGTAACAAATAAAACAGTCGAACAAACTATTATCACTCACGACAACCGAGTAGGAAGCAGTAAAAAATGGAAAACTGGGAGTAGAATTTCAGGCGGTGTTGCTTTAGTTCTCGACGCCGTCTCAGATTCAAGCGTCTATGTTTATTGCGAGGGAATTGCTACCGCAATTACATTGTGGCTTGCACATAAAAGAAAGGTAAATGTCGTATCTTGTGCAAGCCAATCATCGCTATTGGCAAATGTCTTAGCGCCACGCCGTAATGGTGAAGCAACTAAACTTGTCGCAATGGATATAGATATTTGCACCTCTGTAAAAACTGGCAACTGGAGTTCGCCCACAATTGACTGCGTCCGCAACATCTATAAACTTGAACCCACAACTCTTTTCTTGGAGATGGCTGGGAAGCCAATAGGAGAAGACGGCGGCTTTAAGAAGGGGTATGATTACAACGACTATCTTATGTCGCACGGTGCGTTACCGCCAGTCCTAAACAGAATGAATGCCGCGGACTACATCAAACAATTAACAACTCTTTTGCCAGCATACTTGCCAACGTTACAAGTCTTGGTAGAGCAAGACCCAATTGAAAAGCTAGTTGAAGAGTGGATTTCCAGATACGGATATAAGTGGAGTGCGACTATAGACGATGACTATGTGCAAGAAAAAAGAAAAACTGTTTATAGGGCTTTAACAGAATGGGCAGAAACCACTATGTACGGCGTGGGTCAATGTTCGACTATGTGGTATAGCAACAAGACGAAGGCGCTTTATAAAATTACTGACTGCAAGGCGAGTGCTCATTTTGCGGAGAAGATTTTTCACACAACAAAAGAGACAAAAAGCGGTCTTGTGATAAACCCTTACCCAACTATTAGCTTATTTGATTTTATCATACAGCACATTGAAAGAAAAAGGGGCGGTTTAATCTTCGCTCCTTCTCCATTGCAAATCCCAGACTACATTGAGGGCAACGGACTATCAGAAGCAGACTACATCAACACATATAACGAAGAAAGTAGACCGCGTGTAGACCCTTTAGTGTCGCTTGAGCATTCAAAAATCATTAGAGACTTATTAATCAATCTCTGTAATACCAAGCAAGAACTAGCTTTTTTAACTATATGGATGAGAAATCTCGTACACGGACTTGCGAACAAAAACTACAAAAGAAATCAAACTGTTCCTGTTTTTACTTCCTGTATTCACGGAGGTGTCGGTAAAAGCACGGTAAGACAAGTCTTATCTTTTATCCTTGATGGCAACGACAAGGGCGTCGTCACGCTTAATAGCCTAGATGGGTTTAATGATGAGCTTGATAATAAGTTCATCGGAGGACTTGAAGAAACTAAAAGAAGCAAGGTGTCAATGGATGCTTTTAAAAATATTATCACAAACCCTGTTTTTTCACTTCACAAGAAATTTCAAGATAAGTGCTACAAGCCATCTGTAATCAATTTTATCGTCTCAACTAATGATAAGCAGTGTTTAAGAATTGAAGACAACAATAGTCGCAGGTTTCTTGTTATTGACATCAAGGCTGAACGAAAATCAAGACTAGAGCAACTTTCGCGGTCAATACAAATACGGCTAGAAGACCCTAAGGCAAGAAAAGTGTTATTACAGTCGTTTGTAAATTATTTGCTTAAATTAGACGTGTCACAGACTGAATCAGCGTGGGCAAGGTTTGGAGGGATTGATAATGCGTCTATTGTAAGCCAAAAACTATATAGCTCCCCAGATGCGTCTGTGTATTACAGCATTGAGTACTTTTTAAGGAAACAAAAAGAGCTTGGTGGCGATATACAAGCCGTGACGGCATCAACTATAAACTATCTCACCGAGATAACTTGCCATCAAAAACTTAAAACGCGCGCATCTGGGCAAATGTTAAAACTTGCTAACTTGCAACTAACTGATAGAAAATATACTGTAGAAGAAGTTAGCTTTGGTTTTGGCACAGATGTGGCAGGTACAACACTTGTCCAACCTCCGCGACAAAGATGTATTACTCTTGCAGGGGAGGATGTGCAACTAACAAGACAGTCGGTTTTGCATATTGATAAGCTACTACCGCAAGAGAGATCATTTTATGAGGGTGAGTGGCACTCAGGCAGACCATATGATTTAGAAATTTTTTCTTGCGACAACGAGCAACAATGTGCAAGATTAGCAGAAACCACACAAACATACTATGACCCTGAGGAGTACGAAAAAACCCCAATGGAAGAATGTGTGAAATTTGGCTACTTAGAACAAATCAGGAGTGCGGGAATCTTACAAGTCGCACTTGCAGAAGCTGGGTTAGTTAATACTGGAGACAACTCTTAGGCGTTGCTACCACCGCCAGTCTTAGCTTTCTGCCTACTACTACCACCGCCAGTCTTAGCTTTCTGCCTACTACTACCACCGCCAGTATTAGCCCTACTGCTATCGCCGCCAGTATTAGCTTTCTGCCTACTGCTACCGCTTTTCCTCTTTTTGTTTGGCGGCTTGCTCGCCTCCTGTATCGCCTTTTCAACCCCAGTAGCGCCAAGCATACGGCTTGTTTCGACCGCTATAACAATGCCAAGGTCTATTGCCGCTGGAGCAAATGTGCGCATAGCGGCAGTTCCACCCCTTAGAATACTCCCTTTATCGCCTGCTAACATATTTTCAAGATGATAATAGAAATTTTCTCCTTTCTTTTGCAACCCTGTAAGCGGCCCCAGAAGCCTAATCACATTAATATTTTTTTTAGCGTTGTCAGACAAGTTATCAGTCCAGTCTTTATCTAGGTTAATGTGCGTTTGAAACAGCGGCCAGAGAAATCCGTCTATCAATCCGCCAATAAACGCTTCTTTTGTAGTACTCGCATCAGCCTCGCGCCCAGACTTTAAGGCTTTCAAGTGCGCCATAAGATAGTTATATGTAAAGTTTCCAAGTACTTCCTGCGCAATTACAGCAGAATGCCGCATTATCTTTTGTCCAACGGTAAGGGCTGGGTTGCTCCATACCCTATCATATACTTTTCTATACAGATTACGCAAACCCCAGCCAGACATAAAGTAAGCAGACCTTCCATATTCACTCGCGGCGGCTGAGCCACGTTGGTATGTATACATTTCCATTGTACCAGCACTTGAGCCAGTTTGCATCATAGCCCACTTCACCATAGTCACATAGAGTTCGGTGTCTTTATCTTTAAAAGCCTCTGGATATACATACATCGAACCAAGTGAAGTCTTAAATTCTGGTAAATTGTCTTGCACAATGTTATAAATCTTGTCGTACTGGTCAGGCGTCATATGTCTGCCAAGCCAAACCTTAGTCTCTCGTGGCAAAACATCATAAGGCGTTTTTGTTGTGTCTGTAGATTTTTGTAATCCTTTTGCCGATTGTCGCACATAATCGCCAAAAGTAGCAGCCGTGGATTCGTATTCAACAACTAGTTGAGAATTTGACACAGCTGAAATACCTTTCATCGCGGCAGATAATTCTTGGAACTGTTGAAGATTCTTGCCGCTTGGTTTTCCTTTTAAAGCACTAAGCAATCCTCTCTTTATCGCAACCCCCTGCTCCTCGTGTTCTATGCTACCAACGTTAAAAGATGAGTTCATCCTTGCTTGCGATGCAGCATAATTTAAGGCGTATTCATTTCCTATAAATGGGTCGCCGCCTACGCGACCACCTGTAAGGTCGCCTGCATAATGAACAACAGAGTTTAGTACAGTTTTTCTAACCGTATTAATTACGTGCTTTGCGGCTGTTGCACCAGAAGCGTTTGCAAGTATTGCGCCGCCAACTTGGTTAAAAGGAGATGCAGTAAGATCACGCAACCAAACATTAGTCAATATCAATTGCGCTGTTGTGGCAAGAGTAATATCTAAAGCTCTCTTCCCTGAACTATCTTTAAAGTTGCGGCTAACTAACGGATTGCCAGCTGCCATTTCACTGTTCCACGCCTCAATCATAGCCGCATCATAACTAACACGCAGTGATAGCCTTGAATCTGTGAACGATGAGAGTTTTTTGCCTTTCCCTGCAACAGGACTCATTTCAAAAACATTAGTATGCGGATTTAGCAACAACTTCACTCTTGCGTATTTGGAGTCTTGGTCTGCAGGCAACTCACCCAAAGCACGCAATGCAGCACTATAGCCAGACATCTCGCCAGTAAAATAATCTCCTATCTTGCTGTTCAACGCATTTCTTGTTGCGGTATCGGTTACAATAATACCATTCCTGATGCCCCAATCAGCAAGAAACGGCATTAATCCAGCCTTATAACTTCCGTATCGGCTTGCCGTCATAGACTCAGCGCCAGTGTTTAATATATGGTTTAACCATAAATCAATCTGCGGAATCGGCGTTTGAGCAAGATGCTCATTGCAGAATTCGTGATAATCACCCATTGTGAAAAAATTAACAGCACGGATGTTGTCCTCAGTTGTCGCGGCGGCGCTATCGCTCTTTGCAACCATCTTCCTAAATAGGGCATCCAACTTTCCTTGTGGGATTAAAACACCTGAACCATCGTGGACTTTGCCATATAACTTTGCAACAAAGTCCGCAGGATGCATTTTATCTAACTTAAAAGGGTCTAGTAAGTGAAAGTTTGCGACAAAGTTTTTTGTTTTTACAACAGGAGAGCCACTGTATTTAGCTAAGTTTTCATTGTGCCCTTCAACCATCTTAACAAGGTTATGCGCAATCATAGCGAGTGGTTGTTCGTATGTTGATACCTCTTTACTATTTACAGTTAAATCGCCATTATCAATCATCGTGGTTAGCTCACCTATGCGCGTCATTAAACGCTTGTTTTGATATAAAGTAGCAGCACTGTCAATGTTGTTTTCTTTAAAAATTGGTTGAACATTCTGCTTGTTTTGCACAAGCAGAGCATCTTGCATTATCCCAAGGACGTCTTGGGATACTACGTACTTTGCCGCTTTAGTTTCTTGCTTTAAGTCTTTAAACTTATACTGCCATACCTGTTCCTTCAATCTAGCTAGCTCCTTTCCTTGTATATCATCGGCTGTATACGGCAAGCCATCTTTCTTTTTGGTTTTAAAGAAAGTAGCATTTTTCGCTTCTGCCCTATACTCACGGAAGTCTTGCAATGTTCTACTCATATCTTTATCCAAGACTGTTGCGGCTTTAAGTTTAGTAGCATTGCCACGCATAACCTCAGATACCCTTTGCAAAACATCACTAAGAACCTTTCTGTTAAAACAATCTTTTACTTCAATAAATTCTACAGGGGTAGATGGGACTGCTTTCTCTTTAACCTCTCCTTCTTTTGCTTTCTCTTTAACCTCCCCTGCCTTAACTCGCTGCGCAGAGTATTCTTTTGAAATTTCGCCTAAATCGCCAACGCTTAAGTCGCTCTCTAATACAGTCACTCTGTTCCGCGACAAAGCAATCCCATCTTTAATCTCTCTCGTGGTAATCATTTGCATAATTGCCTTGTCTTCTAGTAATAAGTCTGGACTGTTTTTTATTGTTTGCGTTGTTATAGTTTCTATTTCATAACGCGAAACCACATCAGAAAGTAAAACCGTTAGTGGCTCACCTCCTTCGCCTAGTTTATTAACCTGCCATATGCGCTCGCTTGCAATCATTTCATCGTAAGTTTGCTGTTCTTTAGTTTTGGCAATCTGTTGCTTAAGCCCAAACTCCTCGCTCGATACTTTGCTTGCTCGTCTTTTAGTTTTCTCTATCTCTTTGTTGCTGACATCTATCTCTCGTTGGTGTGCATTCACTGTTTGGTTTGCCACTGCTAGTTCTTTTTTAAGCTCGCTTCTTTGTTGCCTTTTTTTGGCTAAGTATTCACTAGAGCGTCTTATCTCTTCATTTATTTCAAATTTTTCACCGCGCGGCAAGTCAGCCCTTGCAACTCTAGCAGAACCAATATCATTTGTTAGTTGCTCAATATCGCCTTCAACAAAGTGTAGCTTTGATGCCAAATCGTCTCTTTGTTTTTCTGCAAGTCCTAATTTGTTGAACTTGACATTGCGAGCTTCCTCAATAGAACTAATCTGCTTTGCTAATTCACCGCTTATTGCTGATTTTGTAGCTAGTTTTTCTGCAAACTTTTTTTCTAGTTCGGCTGCCTGCTCAGTCCTTGTCGCAAGTGTCTTGTGAAAAGCCTCACTAGAGGCAAGACCTTGAACAAGCGTGCTATTTGCGGTTGCGATTGTCACGGCTGCGTGTTGCTTCCCAATTAGCCACGCCTTCTTAATTCTGTTTGGTGTGCTTGGGTGGAGCAAATACTGAAGCGGAATGTCTGGAGACAAAGCTAGCAACCTTTCATTTGATGTCTCAAAATCAACTAGACCTGAGTTTGGTGTTTTGTTGTGTCTCCTAGAGCCAATGTAAAGCTGTCCTTCCATCCTCTCTCCTAGCTGTGTCTGTAGCTTCGCGTTTTGTTCGTAATCCAGCCAATGTGTAGAGTTTACGTCTTGGTAAAGAAGCTCTGTGCCATATAACAATCTACCAGAGCTATCAGTAACTGGAGAAAAGGCTTGTACCTTTAAGGCTTGTGGCGTGCTGTCAAGCTGAGACTTCGCGGCTTCCTTTGCGACGCTGGCAATCTCAGCTAGCTTTTCTTCATTAGCAATAGAAGTAAAATCAAGCTCTCCGAGGTTATCGCCAGACTGAATCCTATTTACCAAGAGTTCGCGTAAGTGGTCGTCTCGCAGTGGATTATCAAACCAGCCAAACTCTCCTTCCTCTAATGCGGTATACTCTTCCTTTGTCAATACACTCTTAAATATCGGTTGCATAACTTCACTCATATATCCGCTTACTTCATCTATAGTCGCAAGATTATCTAGGGCTGCTATCTTTGCGTCTGGAGTTTTGGCTTCTGCATATTGAGAAAGATATTGCTTTGTAAGCGCAGGGACGGCATCTGTATTAATTTGCTGCGCAGAAACACCTCGCCATTCTTGCACAAGCCCAGCTTCTGGCATTTGAACAATCAAAGTCCTTGCGGTAGTGTTGTTAGCAACAATGTGGTCTGGCTTAATTTCGCCCTGCCTGTACGCTATGGATGCTCTATTGTCAATAAAGTTATCAACGCTAATAGCAATCTCGGTTGAAGTTGCCTCTCTCACGCGTGGCAAGACGGTATCAGCGAACCCACCTGTTTCTAAAGAACCAGCGTTAATTTTTGCCTGCCGTTGCACAGCTTCTTTTGATGCACGTCTAAGTGCCTCAACGCTTAGACTTTTATCCTCAAATTTTGGGGTTGCACCGCCTTTTGGTTCTAGAGGGCTAGTGATGAGAGAGGTAGCTGTGTCAGCTGGCTCGCCATAACCAATCTGCTTAGAATTATGCATTTCGTAACCTCCACTATCCACGATATCTGATAGTGTTCTACCTTTTACTACTCCTTCTGGGAGCTTCCCCTTGTTAAGCCACCGCCTTGTCCCAACGAACGCAATTGAGCCAGCCGCAATGCTACCTCCTATCACCCCACCGACTCCTGCAGAATAACCAGCGTGTTGCCCTATTCTAGTTAAGGGTGTGCCTTCTCTTTCGCCAGTTAATAAATCAAGTTGCTGTTCTTGAGACTCACGGTACATTCCACTACCTAGTCCAATAATATAACCTTCCGCCGCGCCAATCCCAGCGTTTCTGGCAACAACGCCAGCAATTCTATATGCTGTATTTACAAACACACTTCGTCCAACTGTAGCTCTTATTGCCATTATAGCTAAAGAGGGAACGAGCGTACTCGCTCCTACCGCAACGCCAACGCCAAGCCCAAACAAGCCCTCAGTGGTGTACAACTGTTCAGTTGCGCCGCTTACAATACTGTCTATAAAGCCTTGGTTGCTTGCGTGGTAATTATACTCCTCTTGCATCTCAGCCTGCAATGCTTTGTGGTACATTGCATCATAAACTTGGTTCTCACTCACGCCGCCACTTTTTTTGCGTAGTATTTCCTTGGTTTCCTTATAAAACTCCTCTTGCTCCTTCTCGCTAGTTCCGTGCATCTTTCGGTAGTTATCAAACATCTTCTTTTCATTAGCACCCCATTTCCTTTCTTTGCCTTTTTCTGGTACTTGTGCAAAGAATTCTGCGGCTTTCTTGTTCTTGCCAGAAAATATAGTAGAATACCTTTTTGCAACATCTCTCTCCCTATCTTTGTCAAAGAAAGTTCTAAGGGGATCGAGACCGCCAGCGGAATACGCTCTCTTCTTTGCTGTTTGCCTAGTATCAACTTCACCGTATTGCATTTCTTTTGAGACTTCACCAATCCCAAAAGATCTTGTATATGGCGATAAATTCCTTTCATTAGTTTTTTTTATTGTTTGTTGTTCTTGTTCTTTTATGTCTAAAGGCTTATTATATAAATTATATCGCGCAGTGTGCAGGGCAGAATCAATTTGTTTCGTTCTGTTTTGAAGAGGCGTTTGGTTAGATTTGATTGTCATACCTTTCACCGTCCCATCAGGAGTTTGAACAACTCCGTTGTAGCTATTAAAATCATAACCGTCGCCAACCCCAAAAGCTGGTGCGGATGGCGATAAACTCCTTTCACTGGCATTGCTATTAGGCGAAGCTCCTTGTTCTTGTTGCTCTGGCATCTTAACAAAATTTTAAACTTTACATTCTATGCATAATCATTGTCTTGACGATATACACAATTGTCAAGATTAAGCATAATATTATTTGACTATTAACATTACATACGCCGACAATTAGTAATTGTTTTTTGACAATGTGTTAAAGTTAATAAGAAAGATTTATGGATGCTGGATACAAGATAGGTGTTGATGTTCCTAGAACTCCTAAGGAGAAAACAGAGTTACTTGAACTGTATTTCCAAGAGTCGTTTGATAAGACTGTGGCTTTTCTCAAGGCTTGCAACTTCATCACGGATGTGGGTAGAGGTCAGCTTTTAACCAATCGTACCACCATTAAAGGTAAATGTATGGAGATTTTATCTGCTAGGTCTGCGTCCCACGGTAGCGTGTTTGATGCAGATAATGTATTCACACAAATACTAAACCACTCCGACATAATTGGTCATGCCGACTTTAAGGCTGAAGCCTTAACGACATTCATTGATTCTATGATGGCTATGAAATTTTCTAGGCTAAGCAATGAATTAGCAGGCACGCACGCTTCCGCTGTATCATCTGTGATAATGCAAAGCGACAGCTTTATCGATGCCATTAACTACGATGTGCTATATAGATTTTACTCCTCTGAGGTAGGGAGGAAATGCCTAGAGGAGCACGTTGAATGTGAGTGGAAGGGAAGGATTGATAAAAATGGGAAGTTCACTATGTCTCCTCTCCCTAAGGAAGAATAGCCGTAAGTAAAGATGAGTGGTAGGTATAGGGAGAGACACCCACCTACCACCGAGCCTGTCTCAAGGTTATGTTCTGTTTTTTGCAGTGTCTATTTTAACCCCAGCTCTCAACAGCTCTTCGCAAGTGCCTTTGTGGCGACTGTCTGTGTTATGCTCCATACAGGACACAACAGTTTTGTATCTTGTCATTCCGCCCTTGCCAGACATTGCGCAGCCAGTAACTGTGAGTAACGTAAGTAGCGTAATAAATAGGTGGTATTTCATATACTAGTAAAATAAAGATGAACAGGTTATGTCACTCTTGACACTATAGCAGGCGTTGTGTAGTGTCAAGAGTGACGGTATATAAAATTAGCAGAATTTTCTATGAAAGATGGCAAAGAAGCATATGAAGAGTGTCGCAAGTCACCAGAATACAATGAAGATTTCGAGAAGGGCTTCACAAGCCTGTACAAACGCTTTGTAAAGACCGAAGCAGATTTTGAACGCTTCAAAACACTCACACCTGAAATGGAGGCACTACCGCTATTCCAGTCTGGGTCGGGGGCGATGAAGTACGCTAACACTCACGGTGTGTATAAAACCCTTAGTGAATGGGAAGCTTGGCTTGAAAAGCATTTTAAGCCTTAGCCTTTCTCATAGCCCTGATACACTCTCGCATCTCTGCGTATACTGCGTGTTTCGCTTTCTCTAGGTATTTAACCAAGTCTTTATCATCATAGTGTTCTTCCATCTCTCTGTGGATGCCAGTGAGGTCTTCTTCCAATTCAAATAGCTTGTTGTGATAGTCTTTATCTTCGTGGTGCTGAGCTTGATGCTCACTGTAGTGCTGTTCCATAAATAGAATGGTTACCATAATAAATCACAAATAGTACACCAGTCTACCATAAGGCAGACTGGTGCTATTCCACTATTTTTGTAGGGCAGCCAAAAGCTGTCTCAAAAGCTGCGTTTGCTCTGCAGAGTTAGCGCCTACTTGTTGCAAATTTTGGTTAGCTAAAGTAGTGTTGGCATTGATTTGAACATCACTACCGCGCCTTTCAAAGCCGTCTAAACGGTTGTTAAAGCTGTTGATAGCAGTGTTCACACTGTTGCCAATTGCTACAACATTAGTTTGAAGCCCCCCAATCTGGCTATCAAGCTTGTTGTTAAGAAATACAAAGTTCTTCTCCGATTCTCTGTCCGCTTTATCTGCAATAGCAGCTAGACGAAGTCTTTGTATTTCATCGTTCTTTTCTTCAAGAATGTTAGCAGAAATCAAGGCTCTTGTTCTTTCGCCATCATCCTTAACGACGTCAACTATGCGTTGAGTAGAAGCACAAATCGCATCTTTGGTATCGCAAAAACCGTCACCCATCTTGGCGAGCAAAGCAAACTGACCGTCTCTTGTTCTCTCAAAGCCTGCACACATCATATCGTTAGACCTCTCTGCACTAGACCTTTGAGAAGCTGCGAGAATGTCCAATCTGTTACCTACATCCTTAACGTTAGAGTTTAAGTTCCAATCGCGGAAAGCGTCTTTCGTCCCCTCATTTAGAGTTGCTTGAACGCCAAAAAGGTCACCCCTTGTAACCTCGTCACCGCGGCGAGAACAATCAGAGTTTCCAAAGCCCCCAAACCCTCTACCGAATAGCAAGCCAAGTAGCAAGCCTTCCATCATAGCAAAGTTTGATGTACCTCCAGTTGGGTAATAGCCACGTCCACCACCTTCTATAGTTACAGGGGAGTATTCCGCACTTTTGTCCATATCATTAACATAATTAATCGTTCGTGCAAAATCGCACAAGCAATTAATAAACAGAAGTGTCTGTATGTTTAAAGCTGTTAGATTATAGCTAACCCTTTAATCAGCTTCACGCCTTCGGAGCTATGGAATGTGTGAGCTATTAATCCGCTTTTGTAGTTACGCGTAAAGTGGTCGCCGTCTAGCACGCCGTTCTTATAGTTAGCTTTTAGCACCCAAACACCGCTTGATGTTTGGTCTGTGTATAAACCATCTCTAACGCCACACTTCCAGTTATCGCCTTCGCAAGACCCTAGCATTTCCTCCCTGCAGCGCATTACGCCGTTATCGTAAAACTCCCATAACACAAACCTTTCATCGCTCAGCTTTTCTACACACCGTTTACGCTTTGGGTTGTGAGTTTCAACCGTCCTAGTGTTGGCTTTCACCAAAGGGGTGTAGTCTCCTTTCATATGTACTATCGAACTAAGGTTTACATACTCCAAAAGGTGGGTAGACAAATTCAGGAGGTTCGTCTGTGAGATGATTAGAGTATGGGATCGTGAGGCTTACTGGACTGTATTCAGGAAGTTTGTCTGTGAGATGATTAGAGTATGGGATCGTGAGGCTTACTGGACTGTATTTTGGCTCACGATACTTAGACCTCTCAAATTCAATCTCTTGTTCTAGCTTCCGTATTTCTGTGGCAGCCTTCTCCTTAGCTAGCTCTTCCTTCAACTCGCTAATTTTTTTTGTGTAATCTGCTAGATCCATATAGTATAAATATTATTTTGTCCACACCTATAAACCTATAGAAGATTCGCTAATAAAGTTCAAGTGTTTCTTGTGATAAATAGCGTATTTATTGTTATCCCACGTTTACAAAGAAGCTGGAGTTTCTTTGGATTTGGCTTTGGATATGTGAACATGTATAATAGCTTATAAAACTTATAAGCTATCCGCATCTAAACCCATCTATCGGCTGGGTAATAAATGCTAATAGCTTTTCCTCTATAAATGGTAAGTATCTGGCTTTGTGTTTAATCTCTATACAAACCTCAAACCATTGTTCACCAATAGTATTGGTGCCATTCATTTTATACGTGTAAGCGTAATCAGCCTTGAACTGGCTTGGTCGGTCTTTTGTATGGTATATTTTTTCCTTTACTGCAGCCTCAAATGCGGAAAATAGCTTTACCGCCAATTCATTTACTGACTTATTTTTTGGAAGCGCATTGACATTTTTTGTGAAAGTAACGTATGTGGATGTAAGCCTTTCGAGCGGGTGAATTCCTGTAAGCAATATGTCTTTGAGATATTGGACTTCATTGACGGCGTCCTCCTCCCCAATATACTTGCAGCTGATTATAAAAACACCATCACCCCTATAATCTACGTGCGTATAAATATTTTTGGCAAGCTTGCTAACTGCACTTTCTACTTTAGCTGTAAGCTCTTCTTTAGTCAACGTAGAGCAGACTGTGAACTGATGAGATTTTTCAACTATAGATATAGATATTTCTGTCATAAAATTAAAAAGAATTAATTATCTGTAAAATACGTTGCAATAGCTTCTCGGACACCTATATTTGCAGTACCAAGGTTTGAACGCCATGTTACTTGTGTGGCAGTGCGGGTGACTATCTGGAAAATTCTACCTGCATCGCCCTCATCGTGTCCCCAGTAAATGTCACCTCGTGGTAATTCAGCACTAGGAAAAAAGCGTGTATCTGTTATAGTGATAGTTGAGTTTGCGTTTATACCTTGGCCACTGCCAACAACACATACCATTCTTCCATATTTTGAGAACCTTATTGTCGGAGAGCCTATGCCGCTGACAGTTGGAGTTATAGTCGCAATAAATGTCATGCTCATTAAGTCAGCATATTCCTTATTTGCGGCGTGGTCGTTAGCAGTTGGAATAAGCACGCCGGGAAGTACGTTAGAGCCGTTATCTATACCATTGTCAAAAGTCTTCCGACCAGCTATTGTCTGTGCCAAAGTGTTAATATGCCCTCTAACTGATACGGTAGCGTCAGGTATAGCCGATATGGCAGAATCTGTATATAGCTTAGAGCTTTCTGACGCGTCCTGCACATATGCTGTAGTAGCGTAGCGATTGTCGTTAGTAGTCGGTGTTTCTGTCTTGCCATATACAGAAACATAAGCTCCTGAAGTACTTATATTCTTCACCATATTAGAATCTGCGCAAACACGAACCTCAAGCGTTCCGCTATCTATACCCAATCCAAAATAATCTCCTTCTGAGGAGCCATTCCATAAACCTATCTTTTTTTCTGTGGTATTAGCGAAAAGCAATTGCTTCCCAGCGGTTAAGTTCAAAGTGCCTTGGAGCGTCTTGTCACCAGCGAATGTTTGTGCTACTGTGTTTACTAAACCTCTTACAGTAGGGGAGGCGTCTGGTATATCTGTGCCAAGTTCTGTGTAATCTACACCGACCAACATTGGATTTACAGTTTTATATTGGAATGCAGGCTCTGCCGAAGGTGTAGTCGGAGCAATAACATCCCACACATCATAATTGTTGTACGTTTTACTATAATGCACTTTAGTTATTGAAAACGTCATATCGTTTGCAGCCCCTGCTGTGATATAAGCCCACACGATAGCGTTGGTGTGTGAAAGGGTTGCTCTGGTTATCCCAACGCACTTTATATTATCACTTACTGCGCCAACAGCTATATCCCTATCATAGATGACTGCGCTATTCAATACTTGCCATCCGTTAGAACCTGAGACCTTAATCTCGCAAAACTGTAGCATATCACCATTAGTGCTACCTAGAGAAATGATATACTCTCCATTTCCATTAATTGTAGCCACTTGATACCACCCCTCTGTAAGGTTTGCGGCTGCTGTTACCTTTTTGGTGTCTGTCACAGGCAAAACCCAAGGATTGCTTGTCAAGGCAGTCCCAACTATTTTCTTTCTACTGTAAGTCCCAGAACCATCAACTGCAGTCGCTACCATAAGATACCCATCGAGCGTCCCATCTGTTGGATTAGTTACCGAACATCCACTGATTGCTAATGAAAAAACACCTACTGCGTTTGGGATTGGATTTAAAACAGTTGCGTTGTCAAACCAATATACTATCCCTGCGCGAAATTCAAGTACGTTATCTAAATCTAAAAGTTGGATACCATTTATTGGCAACCAAGACGGAGTTGTCTCTGCCCTTGGAAAAAACAATGCTGTGCCTTTTTCTTGGTCAGTAATATTTTTAAAATCCTGTTGTATTTCAGCTGTACCACCAGCCAAAGGAACGACAGTTGTCTTAAGAACATTAGTCGCACTAGTTGAATGTATCTGTGAAAAAGTATCTGGCACTATATTGCCACCGCCATCGGCTGTTTGCATTGTATGCCCTGCCACTCCTACCGCACCACCAAAGCCAACATTAACTGGCACAATTCTATTTGCACCAGCCGTCCGCCAATTAGTCTGCGCTGCTCTGCCGTCTAGCGTCATAACAGAAACTAAAGTTGCTGGCGAGCCAACTGGAGTTGGAACTGAATAAAACGCTTCTACCTGTTCTGCTGCATTCGCAGCGGTTGCATTGGCAAATGTAGTATTGCCATATACTATAACAGCACTACCAACCGCGCCAGTAAGGGCATCGTATTCAAGTGCATAAAGCCTTGCGATACCAAACATCCCAGACGGAATTGGGACAAGAGTCCCAGCCACAGCGTCATTATAAACCTTTTGTGGCTGTGTTATAGCTACTCCAGATTGAATTGTTGTTGAGCCAAACTGGTGTCTTTCATAAATTTGTGCAGGCGCTGTAGAAGCAGGAATGATAATGCCATTCGTTGCTTCGGAGTTAGCCATATTAACACCGACACCTTTTATTATTCCTACTCCAAGTCTAATTTCAAGAGTTGTTTGGCTAAACTCAGTACCTATCCTACCGCCAAGAATTGTAAAACTTGAAGACTCCTCTCTTGTTGAAGTACAGAGAAATGGCTGTGTAAACAGCAACGCAATTCCACCTGCAGTAACAACACCAAGGTTATTTACAGTCGCCTTGCCGACCATACATTGCGTTGCTGTTGGCAAGGCTGGGGTCGTTGAAACTGACAATAAAAATGGTTGTGTAGCTGTCTGTAGATAAATAAACACAGTTTGTGTGCCACTTGCAGGCAAGGCAACAAATGTTGAAATATCAATGCTTCCTGCGATAACTTCAAGCGTCTTGCCAGAAATTTTAGCGTAAGCAGAAAAACGCGAATAGTTAATAATATTAGGTGTCGCTCCAAGTGTAAAAACCAAATCACCAGAATTGATTGGGCTATCCGATGAATGCCAAACGCCTGATGTCTCTGCTGTTCTGCGCCCAGTGACTCTAACGCTTTGCCTTGCGATATTCCCAGTTAAAAGCGAGACTGTTGTTACTTTATCTGGCGTGATGTCTCCTTGCTGTACTGGGAATCCTTCTTGATTTTGTAGAGTTAATACTGTCTCAGTAGCACCATCTATTATCTTTAAAGTATCGCCACCAAGGTTGATAACTGGTGCTGTAAACTTTACAGAAAAACCATCGTATACTTGTGGAAACTTCCAGTCAGTAACAGTAATTGTGTATTGCTTTGCCACTTCATTATAAGTAGCATCAAAAACTATTGCAGTTGAAACAAACCTTGTTGTAGCATCATTTACTTTCTCTTGTAAGTCAAAAGCTTGCGTCCTTAAAGCTGGCAACACATTAGCCTCTTTAATGTCTGTAGTTTTTGATGTAGAAGTAGCGTTTTCTAAAATTGCAACAAAATTGCCAGAAAGCTTAGAAATTCTTAATGTCACCTCACGACCTCCAACTATATCCTCTTGCTTGCAAGGTGTGCCAAGAGAGTTAAAGTGTATCGGTATAGGAAGGAAATCATCAACAGAAAATGTTGACGGAGTTGCTCCAGAAGAATCAGCCGCACCTACTGCTATCTTAAAATGTTGCCCTTCCTCCCAGTCGCGCATTGGTTGCGCTAATGCTGGAAGGAATACATCTGTTATTGCATAGTTGTCTGCAGTTTTTACAGCCTGATATACAATCTCCATTCGCTGAAGATTTTCTGCAATTATTTCTTCGCCACCACTACTTCCACCCGGGAAGCCACTTGAAAAAAAACCAGACACTGTTAATTAATTTAATTATCTTCTTAGGTTTGAAAGTATTAACAAATAACTTAAAAGTCAATTATTCTGTATCTCTTGGAGACATCGCAAACACTAAGCTTCTAATCCCAACAGGAGATGGATGTATTGTGTTAATTAACGGAAACTTTGGTACACACTTTTGATGCACATTTTGTGTATAGTTTGCTTGTGCTTGCACTATCTTAAAACTTCCTCCTTTGTCACTCTCTGTAAGATTTGCAAGTGCCGTAAAAGGGTCTCCTAGTTTAATTGACTGATTTAAAACAGCTTCTTGAAACTCAGCGAGTGGTATTCTGCCACCTTTTGTAATAACATAATCATCGCCTGTGATAGTGGAAGTGCATAGGGTATTTGGTGTATACCGTGTTAAGCCAGCAATAAGCCTCGTTTGTTCAATGTTGTTAAGTCGCGGCCCTGTTGGAGTTATATCTGGCACAAAAGGTGAATACATAGCGTGGATTGGCTCTCCAAAGAAAACGTTTGTGTAGAAAGCGTTGGAGGGGATTATTCCGTAATGTCCATAAATATCAAAGAAGTATCCTAGCCCTGTAATAGTGTCCTCATAGCACTCCACTAATTCCCAACTGCTATCGTTTGGAATTATCAGCGGTGGCTTTTCTCCGTCTGGATAAAAAGTTGGAGTACTAAAAGGCTCTCCCTTGCATATGTAAATATATCTCCAAGGGCTTACAAGGCAGCCAGCAGGAACAGCATTAATATTAGACAGGCTGTAATCTCTTACTGGAGCCATATAAAATTTAAGTCCGTTTACACCAATTTTTGCTAAAGCGCTAGCGCGTGGGACGAACGCTTCTTGTGTGTAGACACCAAGATATCCGTCTTTGTATGGCAATCCGCCAATAAGGTTCTCGTTGCCGACGTCGGCAATCTGCAATGTGCCAAAATTCTCAACGTAGCTTTCAAGCCATTGACCAGTACCTTGGGCAGGGGCGCTACCTTTTTTTGTTTCAACTGCCAAAGTTACGCAAGTGCCTCTCGCTGCGCGCAATGACAAAGAGCCTTTGGTTAAGCCTGCGTTGCCTTGCTCTGCTTCGGTAAGTGCGGCATAATCTTCGCCAAGGCGGCACTCCGTACCTAAGCCTAGAATCCTAGACTGCGGACGGCTTATACGGTAGAAAGCAGGAAGTTGGTTTGTGCCATTGACAAAGCTTACACAGGAAAGATCTTCATCGTCCAATATGTATATAGTTGGAACTGGCGCTTGCACAGCTACCATTCTGTTTGCCTGCGCTTCTGCCGTGAGGCTTTGCTGTTGTAAGCTTTTTAAAAAGCCCGGATTGTGTATTGCAACATCCGTTACAAAAACTGGATTGTTCGTTTGAAAATTATACTCCACAACGCACAGCTGGTTTCGGTTTGTCCCGAGAAAAGCCACTATGTTGCCAACCACGACAGGCTGGACCCTTGCGCCGCCAAAACCGCTTACAGCACTCATCTGGGCAGCTTGTGCAGAAAAGTTTTGCTCCGAAACTATAGCAAAAGAACTTGTGTCGCTAAGAAATAAGAAGCCATTTACTAAAGGTGCAACGGAGTGTGGCTGCGCTTCTCTGGCAACTCCAAAGCCTTGTGAGAATGGGGCATTTGCGCTTCCAACTGACTCAGTACTGGTGCTAAAATAGCTTTGCGTTCCGCCTCTTGAAAAGTTTACTTCCGTCAATCCGCGCACAGTTTCGTCAACACGAAAGCCGTTGTGAAGTAAGGCTGCATTTCGCGGCCCATTGGCAATGCTAATAACTTGTGTGCGTGGATAAATAGTCTGGTATCCAACGCCTGTATACACTGAATAATTATAAGCACCAGATTCTATCCTGCCAATTGTTGTAAGCGAAAGCCCTGCTAGCGCAAAATCATCGCTCTCCCCAACCACAGTGCCATAATTGTTTTCTTGGTTTGAGGCAGGATAGCCCATTTGCTTACCACCATCGAACACAACGCCAGCCCATAACGTGGCAATATTTGGAACTACCTGTGATTCTTCGTTTACATTCTCCTCAGGTTTCCCCTCTTCTGTTATATTACATTGGAGTATCTTAAACTGATAATAGTCAGGCGGAAAATTGCAGTTGTTCTCTGAGGGATGCAGTGGGAATTTTCTATCAACAATCAAGTTATCATCGGAGTCTCTGGTTATCTTGGTTTTAATTGCTTGCATCGTCAAGATCGGATGCACCATTGGCTCTGCTTGGTTTGCAGTCAGTGGATGGTAATAAAAGCTTAAGTCAGTAGATAAACTGCCAGCCTTCTCCCTGTCAAGTTGTGAATTTGTTTGGCGAAGGCAGTTCCTTTCGGTTTGCGAAGGTGCTGCTCGCAGATCAAATGGTAAATTGTTCGCGATAAAAACAAGTTCATTGTCAGCTGTGAAATCAAATGTTTGCGCCTGCGTATAAGGAGAACTAACTAGCTCTGCTTTTTTGTAAAAATCCAAAGTGAACATATTTGTCTCGCCAAACACAACTGGTGTTGGAAGAGCTTCGCCGTTAAAATCTGCACATTGTATTGTTCTTTCGTACTCTAAAATATTTGGATCTACAGCTTCAAAGCTATTACCATCCCATATTCTACTGATAATCCAGTTGCGGTTTACAAAGTTTTGTTGCTTATCTGCTTTTTCAAAAATCATTAATGGAGTTGCCCAAGGCATTTTAGGTGGCTTGCTTCCCCACGAGGCGGCTGGGGTGAGCCAGCTTCTGGGAGGAACGGCAATGCAAGTGATTGCGTCCATATAATTAGCGCTAAAAGTATTGTTGTTGTTGCCAGTGAGTGGCTCTTGCGGCCCATTATATTTTAAACTAAGTAAGCTTCTGGAGTTCTTTGGCACAAAAGCATTAACGTAATCAATACCATAAAAGCCTTCAGTAATTACTTGGATGCCATCCTCGTAATGTGCTGAGAAAATCTTTCCATTGTCCACTCCGCCACCAGACACTTGACCGCCCCAGCCATCGTCAAAGTAGTAAGCTCTTCTAACACATTTCTGCCTAAACTTGGTATCATCTTGTGCGGGGAAGGTTGGGTTGTCAAATTTCCAACTAACTGCGTATTTAGGCATATCTGGGATGACGACAAAAACTTTATTCGTGTCGCTAGCTACAGAGATGTGTACTCTCTCCATTTGCGCCTGTGTTAGCTTTGGGATTGACAAAGTAGCAAGGAGTACTTTATCGAATAAAAGCTCACTATTAAAGCTTGTCCCGCCGCCTGCGTTGGGAGACCTTGCGGTGCTTCTTAAAACGTGTACTTCGTAGCGGTCTAGGTTTGTAGCGTGGTCTGTAAAAACTAAATAATAGCTAGAGCCTTTAACTACAAATGGATAAAAAAACCTAATTGGCTGCAAATCTTCATCGCCAATAAGGCGGAAATACCCCTCAAACAATGTTCCGTTAACCCTCTGTAGCGTGCCTTGCTGGCTTACAGCCATATTGATACATTTATTTGAGCCATTGGTAGCGCCACCAACAGCAAAACCAGACGAGACTTCACCAGAGAAAGCATCTTGTCTAATGAACTGGTCGTCTCTGTCAGCCATACTATTCTAACTCATTCGCGTGCGTTGTAATATAGCGAGTATCGCCAGTATCAGCAAAAATATTTAGGTTCACAGCTTCCTCAAGATATAATAATACCACTTTATAATGTGAGCCATCCATTGCTACAATAAATGGCAAGCTAGCTTCAACGCCATTAGGACTGTTAAACAAAGTCATCTTTGCCTGCATTGTCCAAGGACGCAGAAGCGGATTCTCTTGCTTAGACCTTGGTGGCGTCTTACGCATTACAAAAACATCGCCAACTTCTAATTTTTCTGCTTGCAGTGTTACAGTGAAATTAAGCAACGACTGTGCGGCATTTGTAGCGTGCAAACCAGTATTGCTGAACCACATACTTTTATCAAAGTTTGGTTCAACTATGTCTGCTGGCGTGGCAGAATTATAATCAACAAAGAAATGCACACCTCTCTCTGTAAACTTATCTTCCATATAGTAATAATTTATTTTGCAATTACTTCAAAGGCTACATTGTTAATTAAGTTAAAGTCAACCATTGTTAGCGTTTGAGTATTTCTTTGTCAGTTTGTTGACTTTGCCGTTTCAAGAAGTTGGTGGGGGTTTCGTGGTAACTTATTTTAAATTCGTTGCCCTTTCTTTCCATTGTTAGTAATACTTCTTGTTGTAAGCCATCTGCGCCTTCAAACCGCATATGTGGCAAATACCCATAATCACCAACGAGCTTATGATAAATAGTATAGGGTCTATTCTCTGTTATGGCTTTGAATTTAACTTGGTCTTCTTGCGATGAATTTGCAATCATATCCTTAACACCCCTATCAAGAAACTTAGCATCACTGTCCGCCACCGTGCCGCCAAGCTTAGCATGCAAGTAGTCTCTTGTTTTTTTTTCGTGTTTTTTAGGGGTAATGTTAAAAGTTGAATAGTTAAGATTGCCATATTTTAAAGTATTATCATTAATATACTCTTTTATTTGATTGGGATCAATATAAGTCTTGCCTTTGCTAGAATACGCATCGTTAACTTTGTACAAAACTTCGGCGTGTTCTTTAGTAATTTCACCTTTATCTACTGCGCTTGCAATAACCTTTACAACATCAGACACATTATTGTTTTGTTCTGCGCCAATGTTGAAAAGCTTCGATGAAGATTTAGGATCGCTGTTGTAAATTATCAAGCCTGCATGTGGATCACTACTCATCGCTTCATATTGATCAATCGCTTTACTGCTTGCTCCATTGGTAAATGCGAGATAATCGGCAGCTCTAGCATCTGGTTTTGCCGAATCGTCTCTGTAGACTCTGTCTCCTGATAAATCTTGTTGGAAGAGAGTGTTGGAGACGATGGAGCCAGGTTTAACTTCGCCGAGAGGAAAAACATAATCTATTATATTTCTCAAAGAAACCTTGCCGTCTGGAGGTATTTTTTTGCCTTGCTTAGCCATATTTTCTCTTGCCAGCTTCTCAGCGCCACCCCCATCTTTTATGTAGGCTTGAAAGTTAGTGTGGGCTCTGTGTAGCAAGTAATTTCTTTTTGTGGTGGGGTAAGCGTCTAGTTCCTTACTTTCAGGGTCAAGCACAGCCCTGCCAGCCGCTTCTAGCTGCTCACTGCTAATTTTTGTCGCGCCTATCTCTTGTGAATAATCGTGTTTATCCATCGCACGCAAAACATTTGCCCTCTCCTGTGGAGTTGTGGATTTATAGTTTGCAAACTTACCATCCTCGTCAAGTTCGTGGATGCGGTTGCGAAAGGCTTCCTTCTCTTCGTCACTCGCCGTATTTTCATACGCATAAGCAATATCTTGCAGACTTTGCTTATCAGTCGCCCTATCAAGTTTTGCGATGACTTCTTTTTTCTTGCCAGCGCTCAAAAACCCATCTTTCTCAACAAACTCTTTCTTTTCTTTAGTAATCTTATCGCGCTCTGCAAAACGGTCAGGCGGAATTTGCTTGAGACTCTCTGAGTGTTCATCTACTACAGATTTGCTCAAGCCTTCGGTATAATTTTTAGACATACCTTCTGCTATGTTCTGGCGTACCGAATCAGCTTCTGCGCGCGTGCCAAGGAAGCCATCAAGATGGCTTGAGCCAACCTGCTCTTCCATTCCTTGCAACGCTTCGTGCTTCTCCTTCCAATCCATATTTGGATTGTCTATAATTCCCTTTGCTTCTTGTTGAATTTTTTGTAATTGTCCTCCCCTAACGTGTTCTGCTATCCCTTGTGCAAACTCGCCAGTACTTCCAGCTAAAGAAGTTATACCTGATTGCAACGCCTCCGAACCAGCCATCGTTGAGTGTGAGGCATCTTTTAAGTTGCCAATAATGCTACCAGTCTTGTCTTCAGTAATAAAGGTTGGCTGTGCCATAAAAAAATATGCTAACTAAATATATTGCCCAAACCACTAAGGAATCCGCCAAACGCTTGCTGCTGTGCCGAAGTCGCCATAGCATCAGCTGACAGTATGCGACTTTGATAGTCTGCGGCAACTTGCTGCTCTGTCAACTGATACTTTGTTTGTGCGCCAGCAACCGCAATATTAGTCCCTTGTGAGGCTGAGCCACCAACCGCACCAGAAGCTGCATAACTGGCTTGTTGCTGTCCAATCTGCGCGCCTGCTTGTATTTTTTGCTGTTCAAGGTTGGCGTATTCAACTTGTGCGCCAATAGAGGCGGTTTTTTTCATCTGTTCGGTCATAGCAAGCACAGAATCAAGTGCCTTTCGGCTCGCACCCATGCTTAAACCAAAGCCGACCCCTTTTGATATAACCCCAAGAGCTTCTCCACGCGACATAGCTATATTTGTCTCCTAAACTCATCAAGCATAGCATCACGTTGCAACTCTTGTTCTTTATTAAACTTTTTTTGCAACTTACTCATTTCAACATCGCAATTAAACTTTACTTGCAACAATGTAGCAACAAGTCTTTGGTCTCCAGCGTTGCGAGCAATGGCAGTCTTTCTGTCAACCTCCACAGCCTTTTTATGCAACGCAACCATCTCCTGCTCTGTTGTAGTTAATGCAGAAATGCCGACACCCTTGTCGCCAACGTTTGTTGGTGCTTTATCGGATAAAGGCTGGGCGGCTGCTTGGTAATTGCTAGGCGCAACTTGGCTCGCTTTTGCTAAAGCTTGTTTTGCTAAATCATCACTTTTCTTTTGTTCAACAGCTGCTTCAAATAATGCAGAGGCGTAAGCCAAACCTGCGGCACTTTTAACATCGTAAAGCTTGCTTGTTGCTAAGTTAATCTTATCGATAGCATCATTATCAAGATACTGCGCAAAAGAAAGTATGCGGTTCTTTGCCGTTGCGATGGCTGTTAGGTCTTGCTCTTTCTTTTGCTTCTCTCTTAATTCTGTAAAAACGTCCTTTCCGTCATCAGCGGATGATGTGGTTTGTGATGGGTCTGCACCAGTAGTAACTACATCAGTCGCAGATGTAGTTTGTAATGGGTCTGTGCCAGTAGTAACTACATCATCGTCAAATTCTTGGTTCATACAATATAGTTTAAATTATCTATTAGCTCATAAGAAGGGCGAAAAATCGCCCTTCTTACAAGGGTTAGTGCTTATTGCAAGCAACTTAACTACATTATCTAAAAAGTCAAGTCAAAAACATTTGTTAAGTATATACAGTTGGAACTGGCGTAAATTTTATTAGATTTGTTCCACGTGGAACAAGTTTGGTTTTCTCCGTCTGCGTCAAGTCCCTAAGTTGCTCAAACGAGTTTCTGTATTCATCGTGCATCTCTGCGGCACGCTTATCATTATTCACAACCCTGCAAATTATCTCGCCTGCAATTGAATTAACATAAGACCAGAAAGGCAAGGTAATCAGAGTATCCTCAGTCACGTCCTTAATATAACGTACGGTCAAAACTTCACCAACGCTACTATCAACGTATAAAGAATTTTCTTCCAAAGAAAAGAATGCCTGTCTTATGTATGCGTTGTCAAGGTCTTCTCCAGCAGTGCGACCAGTGGGTGGCATACTATTATAGGCTAGCTTATTGACAATGCCCTCAATGTACACAGCTCCAGCAGGGTAAGGGAATATATTAAATGCCTGACCAGTATATATGCTTATTGGGGCAGTGTCACTAAGAGCGCCAACCGCGCTAAGATTATCAAAATACGAAAAGAATAAACAGCCATCACTGCTCATCGCATTAACAGTAAGTGTTCTTAGAATTAATTGCCTCGCATTGTCAAAGCCGCCAGTTTTTGCATCGTCTTCAGTGTAAGAAAGGCGAAAGAACGCATTGTCAATCGCCTCTCTTACAGTTATAGTTTTTGCCACAAGTAATTTTAGTAGTAAATTCCATTAACTGCTTTTTGGTTAAAAGATGCTGGTTTATCACTTTGCCTGATCGGTTTCATCTTTTTAGTTGTTGGCACTGCATTGACAACCAAACGAGAAAAAGTCATTGGATTTGTTGCACTTGTATTGACAAGAGCCATAACCAATTGTTGTGACCTAGGATCGAAGCTAATACCTGATTGTGCCATCTCATATAAAATGTCTTCAAAGCCCCAGCAAGCTGTTGGCGAGTTGGGTAGAATAGTTACAATTGAAGGTGCGGCTGTGGCAGTATCTGTAAGAGCATCAGTGAAATGAATTTTTAATGCCCTTCCAGAAAAGCCAAGTACTGTATCCAAACTTTTAAATTCAATGTCTGCATCTGTAGGATAGCCTGCTGTGTTTCCGTCAAACACCATATCAACTATAGCCAAACCAATTGCTGGCGCGCCAGTGAAATCAGTAATACTTGCGTTGAAAGAAGAAAATTGCGAGTAATACGAAAAAGTCGCATCCGCAACGCCTGCCCCAGCCAAGCCACACAAAAGCAAAGCATCGCCAGCTGGCAATGGTAGAATTGGTTGCAAAGATGGATTACCATACTCCGTTCCTGCCGCAAGCGTCAATGCAAAGCCACCATCGATCTTGGTCTCAAGCACATTTCTGCGCTCAAGAGACTTCATACCTTTTCTAACTGTAGGTAAAACAGTTCCTTCTCCAGCCATATATAACTTTAACTTAAAATTAACAATCAATTATTTATTTTTAGGTTGTGCCGCACTAGCAGGTTGTGCATCAGTAGTACCCTCATTGTTCTTTTTCAACGCTTTCGCTGCGTCTTCAAGTGCAATGTTTGCCCTAATTGCAGAACGCTCGACATTTTCTTTGTTTTGCTTCTCTGCCTCGATAGCTCCTAGCTGTGCGTCAACGCTTGCCTCTGCGTTAGAGTGAGCCTTCTTGTTGACCTCCTCAACAGCTTCCATACTGTTGCGATGTACAACAACTTCGCCGTAATTTCCACTCTTGCGTGCTTCACGATTCCAGTTTCTGCCTTTAACCATATCAGCCTGCTCTTTCATATTAGAGCCAAACATTGTGTGGAACTCTCTTTGCATATGCTTAGTTGCAGGATCAGATCCAAGCGTTGTCAACGCATTTCTTCCAGCTGCCATAGCTTGTTGCTGTAAATCTGTAGTCGAGACAACGTTATAAGCCCCAGATGTTGGACTTCCAGTAGTCACATTACCTAAGGTTATCCACTTAACAAATTCTTGGTTGTTATAGCTATCAGAAGCGAGAACTTCAATATTAATAATACCAAGGTCAGTTTTCTTTGAAATTGCAAAGTTAATATAAGTTAAGATACTACCTGGCAATGTTCCAAAACTACCATTTGGAACAGGCGTAACTTGAACTGTAGAATGATACTTACTCCTTTCAACTTCTGTAAAAATTGGGAAGGCATTATTGTCAGTCCTCTTATTTTCAAACACTTTTCTCCTTCCATCGTGTTCGCCAAACATATTAGTAGCTTCAAGCTCAAATACGGCTGTGCTAAACATCTTGATGTTCATACAAATTTCGCCAGTCGACGAGCCTTGCTTTGGAAGAATCCAGCCAGCTTGTGCGAAATGCACATCTGGCAATACCAAGAAGTACACACCGCCACTGCCCCAAAAAGGATCTGACTTGTAATACATTGGGCCGCCACCAAGCTGTGGCAACATTCCGCCTTGTCCAAAAGACACTGGAATTGGCTGTTGACCAACGCCTGCACTTGTTGGTGCAATACCAGTGTCTTTATACAAGAAAACTGGGTCTCTTTGTAATTCAAAAAATTGTGAAGCAGGAATAACCATAACCCTGTCTCCGCTCATAGCAGCCCCAGCACTAAAAACTATTGTTGCTTGCTGCTCTTGCTGCTGCTTAACAGCGAGTAAATATGTTCTATGTGTCAAGACCGATGATGCTGTACCAAGGGCATTTGCATCGTTAGCCGCGCCGATAGAAGGATAAAATTTTGCACCGCCTGCCTGAGAAATATAAATTGGCTCATTTGGTTGACCAAAGAACATATCTGTATATGTTCCGCCCATTCTTGCAATAAGCTCTCCATCGGTTTTTCTATCATCAATGCGGTACAATCCACTAATAGCTGACATCCAAAGTGGCAACTCGGCTTGCGTTCTGTGATATTGTTGGTCTTTCAAAGCAACGAATATTGGGCTTATGCCATAACCTGCGCGCATCATATTAGAGTCAGGTTCGATTGCCGTTGATTCAATTATAGCTGATACAACATTTGTCTCCACATAAACAAAGTCAGGTATTCTACCTACTGGAGGCATACCTGTTGTACTTGGTAAGCCAAACGCAATCCCACGCTGACCGCCAAGCATCATAACTGGCTTGACATACTTATTAACATTGAACGGATCTAACAAGTTCGCGTCCATTGTAGATTCCATTGGCGACAAGGAAGGGCCGCCCCAAGGCAACACATTCATTATAAAGCCAACATAAGAGTAACCACCTTGCAATATAGAAGCGTTGCCAAGCTGGTTTACTCTATACGGTGAGCCGTCATTTGTGGCTGGAAACTTATAATCACTTCCACCAGTCATTGGTGGCGCGTTTTTCGCATCCAATGCAAACCGTGGTGAAGCAGAGTTTTCAACTCCGAATGCACTTTTATAAACTGCATCAGGATTGTAAATCACTTTATCAGCCTGCCATCTGGAATTTTTAGCCTCAGCTTCCATCTTCTCAGCATACGTTGCAGTGCTTTCAACCTTATACGGAAATTCATTAAAAGGAGGTAAGGAGCCGCCAACGCTTGTTTCAGGGATCATAAAAAATTTTTGTTATTATATAACACACATCCAGCACTATAAAGATAAAAAAATTAAAAAAAAGCATTATTGTTGTTGCTGTTGTCCTCCAGCCTGTTGCGCCTGTTGCTGTGCCATTTGTTGCTCTTGCTCTTCTTTCTTCAGCTTCTCTGCTTTTTTTATATCTCTTTGGACTTCCTCGATTGGCTTAACAAACTCTGCGATGTTATGTAATTCTGCAAATCTTTCTTGAAGCTTAAAGTAATTAATGCCCATGGCCGCCTCCACACTAACTTGTCCAACTTGCATTGCATAGTTTGTTAAAGCCATTAAAGACTCGAGCTCCATTTGCCTTTGTGTCGCAGATGTATTAGGCGTGCATACAATACCGACAAGGCTAGTATCAAGTTCACCATCAACAAACAACTCTTCAATGCTTTTTTTAACATCTTTATCTAACTCCCCCTCAAAAGTAGAATAGACAAGAGTTGAAACTAACGGTACGATAATATTCGCTAGCAACTTTCTTATTTTTGTGACTGCTTCTTCGGTGTAAGCTTTTAAGCCAATCCCAGCGGCTTGTTGCCGTGAACTAAGCTCTTGTGCAGTCATTCTATCAACAGGCTGTTCAAGATAGCCCTCTCCAACGCTGCCAAAAAAGTCTTGAAACCAAAGCAAAAGCTCCTTTTCCACTTGCAGGACGTTTTCTATTGGTGTTGTTAGGAGTATTTGTTGTACAGGTATAACGCCAGCCGCAGCATCGTATTTAAAAACCCTAGACGCAGCTGCGTAAGGATCTGCCAGTCTTGCGTTAAGCTGGTTGCTAGTATTATTTGCCAACCCTTTATCCACTGCCAAGTCAGGTTGTAGCATCTTTTCAACCGCCCCATTAAGAGTTGCTTCTAATTTGTTTAAAGCAGAAAGGCGATGTAGTACTGCGGCTAAGGGTGGATAGCCATACGAATCGGTATCTCTAGTATTAATAGCTATCAAGCCAAACGGCGGATACGACAAAACCTCCCTATCTTTGTCTCTAAACTCCAACACGCCACAAAGAGACTTTGAATACTTTAATTCTTCAACGCTAAGAGCGACATTGACGCCGTTGCCATCAGTGACGTTTGTAATTGGGTATGTTCCATTATCAACTACGGCGGTCTGCTCCCATGTGATAATATTGTCTTTAATTACACGAGTTAAGCAGTAAATAACTGTCACGCCTCTATCTAGCTCCTCTACTTTTGGTATTTGTGTTTTGACATCAACCTCTTTTCCTTCCTTATCTCTCGTCACAAACCAAGTATTAAACTCGTGCAAGGTATGGACTTGCTTGTAAAAATACCTAGTGTATTCTCTAGTTTGGTTATCCAACTCAGCAAAGATTGAGCCGGGCGGAACAAACTTTACAACTGGCTTCGCTGCGTAATCGCGTAAAGTAACATTGTATCCTGTTATACCAAAGCATAGTAAAGATTCTAGCATATCCTGCAAAGATCCTGATGAAATATCAAGTAGTCCGCCAACAAGCATACCACTGGCGTATAGACTGATTTTGTCAAAAAACGCACTATACTCTTTTTTCTGTGCATCGTTGAACTTTTCTGGTATTGGCGGCAAAACTTTAATCTCTGCTGTGGCGAGGTCATTAATCGCTTTAACGACAATGTTTTTAATCAAAGGCGAAAGTAATCCGCTTGTCCTGTACTGCTTATCATTTTGGCGGATTGTGCCAGAGCTAATATTAGTGTATACACCACCTAACACATATGGCCCGATTTGCATTGCCAATAAATCGTAACGGTCGTAAATATATGGCACAACCTGTAAAAGTTTACTACCGCCAGCGCTTGAGGAGACGTGAATTATCCAATCAGATCTAAGACGCATCTCTGATGCACGGATTTTGCGTGCTAGCTCCTCGCTCTCCTTTTCGGTTAAATCTTTAATATTCATACTATAATATTTTTATGCTATGCTCTTTAACCATTCGCCTTCAACTGTAAAAAAGTCAAACTGTTTCTTTAAACCGAAAGGAAGCGAATAGTAAAGTAATGCACAGGCGTCCATTCGGTCAGGCGAATGGCGTAAGCGTTTCTTCAGTGCTGCTTTCTCTTCCAGAGTAAACTTTCCACTCTTCTCGGTTGCAAGAATAGAAGTAAGCTCTGCTTCAAGGTTAGTGTCATCTGGCAACTTAATTGAGCCAGCGTCAATTGATTTTCTCAAAAGGCTGTACATTCTGCCGCGGTGATTGGTGTAATCATTCGCATCCATCTTTTCATTACTGCTTCTTCCAAATGTTGCTTGAACAAACACATCCTCAAGTGATACTTGTTCAGTGTCAATAAAATACTTATATTCCTTTGCCAATTCGTGAAAATGTCCAACATTAACACTCCCCCCTGCCTCCGATAAGTCAACATTAACAACAGCAGGTTTAAGCCTGCATTGTTTACTTAATTCAACTACACGATTAAAAATAATTTGGTAGTACTCCCTTCCCACCGCTCTTGAGTGTCGCAGAGTCTCTAGGTGAAATACATTACCACTAACAAGCTCCTCGTCTTCATCGTAAAAACCACACAAACAAGCGATAGCAATTTTGTCTGTAGTATAACCAAGGTCAATACCCATAACAAGACTTGGCATTTTGTTGTAGCGCGAGGCAAGCATTGCAATATCTAAAGGCGCGCGCTTTAAAGCTTTACGACAAGCCTCTTCTTGAAAGAAAGTTGATGCTTCTGCAGATGCCACAGCATCGTCAAGGCAGCAAGGATACTCACCCCATAGTTGCCTTTGTTGTAGCTCAGTGCCTCTGCCGACCTTGTCGTTAATCCAGTGCAATTGCTCTCGGTCAAGCGACTCTGGCGGTATGTTATTCGCTTCAAGATGTTCTAAAATGTGCGGATATGGCTCCCATTCATCTGGGATCGACTCTGTTGACGACCTCGCAGATACATCATCAATCCACTTAAGGAAGATAAACATATATGCGTGAGTTCTTGACTGATAAAAGCTCGCACCTTTGTTTGCTGCTTCATAATCAATAAAACCACATTCATCCATCAATTCGTAAATACAGCCCCTCCTACCATCAAGTGAACTTTCAACTACTACATACTTATCGCTTTGACCTGAAAGCGTACTAAGCATCTTTGCCATATTATACTTTGAGTAAGCATAAGCCTCCGAGCAATGCAATGAGTGTAGCTGGGAACTGACAAAAGGTTGCATTTTTCCTTCTCTGTCACTGTGTACACTAGTTTCCATATTGTGTCCATAGATAGTAGAAACCATATATTGCCTTTTTGCTGGTGCAAAGAGCCAATCGTGCAACCGAGCATAAGGCTCTTCGCATATCATTCCTGTATCTCTTGTGTAGAGTAATCGCAGAAGGCGAAGGCTATAGCACTTCTTTTTACACTTCAATAATATCTCTCTTGCTTTATCGATATGCACTACAGTACCACAATTTCGTAAACCGCTTCTTTCGCCATTACGAACTTTTGTATGCAAGCCAATATGACATTCAAGAATAGCGCATAGTGTTGAAGCACCAGTCTGCCGACCTTTTGGAAGTACTATGTGGGTATTCCCTGTTTTTTTAAATTGTTTTATTATTTCATCACATACGGCTCTTTGGTGAGGGTGCATTACAAAATAATCCATACCGCCACCATCTTTTTGTTGAATGTCGTACAGAAGATGGCAAACAGCTGGGAAGCTTTCTCTGCTAAATAATTCATCTTCATTTAGCATATAAAGTAAATATTCTGTGCTTTGAACATCGAGATCGAGATATTCCGCCATTGCCTCTTTGTGGCGTGCTATATCAAAAACCCCTGTCCACTTGCGCATTTCGCCGTCTAAAGGGCGTACAGCAAATGTCTTTTTACTGACTCTCATTTTCTTTCAAAACTTTATTAACTAACTCCTGCCGTATTTCGTCTAAAGTTTTCTGCATCTCCGTGGTTTTAACGCCAAGTTGCTTAGCTTCATTGTTCATTTGTCCGACAAGGCTATCTAATGGTCTTGTGTCAACGTCAATAGCGGATTTTTGCGGATAGAGCGGTCTAAGCATCTTATCATAACCAACCAGCTGTAACCCCAAGCGTTGGCTGTCTTTGCTTCTCTCCATTAGAGAAATATACTGGTCTATCCAAGGTTTGATTTTGTTTTGCAAAGCCCAGCGCAGATTCCATTCTAAGCCACCATTACTTGCTGGTATTAGCACACCAACTTCAACAGCTGTTGCAAAAAACTGTGCGCGCTCGATTTGCAAGCTACCAAAAAGTAGATTAATTTGGTTTTGTAAATCATTAGAAGCTTCAATAATATTTTCACTAAGAAGGACTGGCAACGCTTTGTCCTTCTTAGTGAAAGATTTTTTTTTCGTCACTCGAAAGCTGCTATAAATCCTTCAACCGCATCCTGTAAAGGGATATCGTGGCTGCATTCAATCTCAATTGAAGCATAACTATAATCGTTAGAAGGATTTAATGCAAAGTCCAACTTTCCATTAGCGAGTACGCCATCGGCATCGCCCCAATTACAAAAATAAGTAACCCCACTAATCGTTTTGCCAGATTTTGAAGTAGCTAAACCTAGCAGTAAGTTTTGTAGATTTTTATACAGTACGTTAAATTCGAGGCTGTTTTTATGTGGCAACACTAAATCAATCTTACCGTCAGTGTCAGCAGAAGGGGCGTGGTATTTAAATGGCAACAGCAATGTAATAAACATCGCGTTCTTTGCACCGCCAGTAGCCTCGGTGTAAGTTGCCTTACGCAATTTTTCTTCCTGCTTGCGGTCAAAGAAGACCTGCCCTGTAACGTTTATTGTTCCTTTGTCAGTAAGTAAGTGTTTTGGCACTTCTGCATTAAGACGCGGGTCATATAGCAGAGAAGGCAAAGTAACAGGTTCTTGGTCAAATAATTCGTGGAACTCAGTAGGCTTTGTCCTAAATACTGTTAAGCCACTACTGTACTTCATTGTATCTTCAGTAACAATACCATCTTTGCGTTTGTCAGGGTAGCTAGCGTATCCAATACCTGACTTTGTGGTTTGCTTAGAAAGGATGAAATCCTCGCCCTGTATATTTGCGAAGCACTCCTCTACGGCTTTATATTCATCGTAACAACGAGCATTATCTTGTGGTAGTAAGTTATCGCAATTATGAAAAGAAAGCAAGTTTGGCAAGTCGCTGTAAAATGTATGCATAATTTTATCAAGCCAAGTCTCTTTTTCTAATTCCAAGTAGACATTGATTAATGTTATAATATTTTTTGATAGAGCCATAAGTTCTGTTGCGCAAGACAAGTTTGTGCATACATCTTGATTTGCATAATACGAGCTTAATTGCTCATCTATATCTTTATCGAAAGCTTCTAAGGCAACAGTAATAATTGTAGAGCATCCGTTAGGTTTAAATTCCGTGGTGTAGATTTTTTCTATTTGTGTATGGAAATCTTTTCCGTGTTCTAGAGCGTCAAACGCAGTATTTTTTGAGCATTCTATTGCTTTGTTAAAAGTGTTATCTATTATTTGATTAAGAATCTGTTTTCTTCCTGCAAGCATAGTTTTATCGCGTTGTGCAAGAGCAGATAAGATTAATTTATTGCTTTCTGTAACATCAATCGTCATATTGTTCTCTTTTCTTCTTGGGAACTGCCCAATCATTTTTTGTGTTTCTTCTTGGTTGATGTTGCTGTAGTAAACCATTTTGTGAACTCTAAAACCTAGCTGGACTGCTAGGTTTCGTTTTTCTACAAAAGAAAACAAATCACTGAACGGTGTAAGTTCTTTAGGAATGTCGGACATTGTGTATAAATCTTAATTATTAATAACTTTGTCTACATAACAACGTTATTAATAATAGTCAAGTGTTTATTGATGGAGAAAGAGGCAGAGGGAGATTTAAAGTGCATATAAGCTGAATTTGAGACACCCCCCTCTTTCAATATAAGTCCTATACTAACAATAGATAAATTATATTTTCCGAAAATATATAAACCACTTCTCCTTTCAAGAATAAGTCAATGGGATACCACAAAAATTCAACTGAATGGGGACACGCACAGATGGGCAAGCTCAATTGCTACTCACGAGTATGCAACAGTTCACATAAGAGTCAAGTGATTTTATAAAATAAATCATATGTTTTTTGTGTGCAGTGCAGTAGTAGTGCAGGTGCAGTGCATACAATGTTCCACGTGGAACACAAGCGTTAAATGCATAAATCTTAAAATAGTATTTGACTAATAGAAATAACAAGCTACTATATTGTTGTAGCTGTTGTAGCTACATATAACAACTTATACAATTTTATATGATTAAGAATTTTACAAAATATTTCACATTCGAGTTGATGCTAGTACTTTTTTATCCTGTTACTATTGCCTTTCACGTTATAGATGCAAAACACGAACAAGTGCGCAAACACGCGTACGAGCAGTGTATAAACAGTGTGACTATAGACAACTTAGAGTGGGTCTTAGACGGCGGGTGCAAAAAGCTTCTACAGAAATAAATATTAAAATAGTATTTGACTAATAGAAATAACAAGCTACTATATTGTTGTAGCTACATATAACAACTTATATTCATTTTTTATGGCAAACTATGCGCGAAAGCTACAAGAAAACTGTTTGTGATTTTCTTGACGACTTACTTGACACAAGAACACACCGCTTTGGCTTTGTTGACAAAAGCCTTTGGTCTGCAAACTTACTAGAAATTGAGGTTTGCCTGAGGAATGAAGACGAGGTGTTCTTTACCAAGGCTGACGGAAGCCTTACTACACTTGCTACTTTCAACAAAAATCCAAATCTTTACACAGAGGTTGACCGTTGCGCACTTACACGCCTTGCAGAAAAGTACGCTTGCTTCTCAATCGCCCACTTGCAACAAGCTGTAGACGCTAACGCCCTTGAGCTTAAATGCAAAGCAGCACACGCAATAGAACAAAGATACAGAGGGAACTACTATTCGGCACAAGTTGTTGAAAGCAAGCTTGGTTAGTTCCACGTGGATCATTTCTTATCTTTACTTACCTACCTAATCTTCACTTACATAGAAGCCAACCACCTCGCCTCCTTCTCGAGGGCTTAACGGCGACAACACCCTTGCAAAAGAGTAGAAAAGCTAGTGTTTCTCTACTCTTTTGCCCTCTTTTTCCGCTTTTTCTACCCCCTTCTACGCTGACCACAATCGCCCAGTGACCACAATCAGACCGTAATAAGACCGTAATAAATTGGCAGAAAGTTCAGTGTTTCTCTACGGTGACCGTAAAGACCATAATAATATATATATACTATACGTACGCACACACACATACACGCACACACACATACATACACGCACACGCACACACATACACATAATGACTTGAACTTTATTATGGTCTTTACGGTCACTGTAGAGAAACCCTAGCTTTTCTTCAATTTATTACGGTCTTATTACGGTCTGATTGTGGTCAGCTTGTGGTCAATACCTTGCAAAAGAGTAGAGAAACACTACACTTTTCTACAATTTATTATGGTCAGGTTATTACGGTCAGGTGCAGTGCAGGTGTTGAAGCCAAACAAATTAATAAATCTTAAAATAGTATTTGACTAATAGAAATAACAAGCTACTATATTGTTGTAGCTACATATAACAACTTATATTCATTCTTTATGGCAAATCCACTACCAGCACGACGCAAACCACGGCTGAGACCGTCTACCGAGCCTGTAAGCACATACCACGCAAACGGTATGATCAAAAGCCTTACAACCTTTCACAAGAATGGCAAGCCAGCCAAAATTACCCTCACCAACGCCGATGGCGAGGAGGAAGGCTTACAATACACTTTCTACAAGGACGAAGGCAACCTTGCTTCCGTTGTGCCAAAACACAAAGGTCTAGCAAACGGCTTGGTAAAAACCTTCCATCCTAACGGCGAGACACAATCCGAGTGTGTATTCTCGAATGGAAAGCCCATCGGCGTATCTACACAATACAACACAGAAGGTGCATTAACCCGCCGCCACTACTATGTAAACGGTTTACGCGATGGCATATGTAGCGACTACTCAAACGATGGAGCGTGCCTTTTGCGCCGCGTGCTATACAAACAAAACCAAGAACTAGTAATTGAAACCTTCTACAAAAGCAATGGGCAAGCCGACCGTATTGAAAACTACAAATTCGTTCCTGCTAGACACCCTAACTCAATTGCAGCACGCATCCAAGACGGTCTCACCATAGCATTTTACGAACACGGCGGCAACACGCGCAGCGAATTAAACTACAAAGATGGCAAATTCAACGGCAGGTGCGCTACCTATTACGAACGCGATGGCAACACGCAGGCGGAGGGGCTTTGGTTAAATGGCAAAGAGGACGGCGTCCATACGCGCTATTATGAAAACGGTGACATTGAACAGCAGATACCCTTTGACGCTTCGCGTTGCGACAATACCTATGGGCCTTACGGCGAAAACTCAAACAGACACGGCGTCGCACGCTACTACTACGATCGCGCCATCGGTGGCGGTGCGAATTGTTTAAAGCAACTAATCACCTATGACCAAGGCGCTGTAGTCGGCTTGCAAGAGCGTTACAACGCCGATGGCACAGTTTTTGAAAGCTACATAGCTACCAAAGAACAAAACGCAATAAAACGCCGTTTGCGTGCGCAATTAAGCAACAGCGACTGTGTAGCTATTAAATACCCTAACGCAGAAGGTGGTTTTACCTTTCTACACAGATCCAAACACACAGTTGGCATCGACTTTCTTGCACACGAACTATCTTTACTACCACTGGACATACAAGTAAAAGCAGAAGCAGTTTTTAAAAAAGACTGCACCAAGCAACCCATGCCCAAGCAAGCCGCACGGTTGGCACACCGAGAAAACAGCGCGCCACGCATACCTTTTTCTATTAACGATGCTTACAGCGAGCTTGGCTTACTTGGCAAAAGCGATGCACAACGCGATAGCATCACAGCAACATACTTCAATTTCGCAGTAAAGTGGATTGAAAAATTTGACTATGTCTTTAATCGCAAGCGTCCAGTAGCAAATTACCAGCACAACAAGACTCAAGCCACAATGAAATACCGCGATCTTTGTAAGGCTGCCGTTGCACTCAAAGACACAGATGTAAAGCAAACAAGAATAATATTAGCAAGGATATTATGGCAAGCAGGGTATAGTGCTGTGTTTAAAACTCTCAACCTACACAGCATCGGCTTGTCTGTGTGCGACTGCCAAAGGCTGTTACGTGGACACAAAATAAAATGTCCGTTTTAATAAAAAATCACTTGACTACTATATCAGTATAGTGCTATACTGATATAGTAGCTTGTCTGTGCAGTAATGATGCCCAGAAGGATGTAAAAAATGCTAAGGGGTGCGTGCCACGCGCCCCTTATTAACCAAATAAGACGCAGATTTTATGGCAATTTTTTACTTTAACAGGGTTTCGGCAAAAAGCGGTAAAATTTTACGAAGAGAGCGCGTCTGGTCTTGCTCAACTTTACTTGGCACCAAAGGCGCTTTATATGATGCGATTTTTTCTGCAAGCCACGATAGCGCTGATTCGCTATCGCATTTTTCGCCTGCTACAAGTAATTTAACAGAGTGTTATAGCTTTTCTTTGGAGGAAATCGAAAAACGCTCAAGGGTATATATTTTACCAGCTAAAGCAATTCGCAACCGCAAGGCAAAAAACAGGCGCTTGGCAAAGATGAATGACAAGGAGCGGCGTAGATTAATTAGAAAAAACAAAAAACATTTGACTAATAGAATAACTGTGTCAGTATAGATATAGTAGCTTGTCTGTGCAGACTTGTTGATAACAATTTAGATTACTATTTATTTATGATTGAAAATACCAAACTTCTTAACAGGATTGAGCAAACCTTAGAAAAATTGCGTGGTCTTTTGGCTGAGTCGGATTTTAGCGGCAGTCCAAGACCTAACATAAAAACCTTCAAAAGCCAAATAAAGCTATTGAAATACGAAGCGAGCATACTTGAAGAACAGCTTGTTTCTCTTTGCGACGAAACAGACGTTTAACATTGAACGCTTACACAGCGTCCATTACGCACCCCTTTGGACGCTGTGTAAGCTTTTGACGATTAACTTTTAAGATAGATTATTTATGTTTTTTTCTTTAATTTTGCCAGCAATGTTGTTGCTGGGTGTAGGCTTTGCATTTTTACGCAAGTCATGCGGTTTTAGCTTCACTGGAGTGATATTAGGTGTGATATTGCTAGCCTCTGCAAGACCAGCAAGGGCGGCGGAGATTCCAAACCTTGAACACAGATTTGCTGACGCGGTTTTGCTTATTATGAAAGTGGAAGGGTTTAAGCCGCAAGCTTACGCAGACTGCAAAGGCACAGAAGCCAGCGAAGCCGATTGCAGGGTGAGTATAGGGTATGGCACGAAAGCTTTAACTATGCGTATTACGAAAGACGACGCAGTGATGGAAGTTATGAATAGGGTATATGATGACTTAGCTTGGCTTCTATCACAAGAAAGCGCAAGAATTGTGCTGGAGGAGAGACCAGAGCTTATTGCGCCTTTGCTATCTAGAGTCTACAACTCTGGGCGTGCAAGATTGAAAAGGCAAGTTCTGTGGTTTATGATTGAGCGGAACGCGGCGATATCGGATTTGTGTATGGAATGGGTGCGAGTACCAAATGGCAAGAACAGAAAAGGCGCTTTCAACCGTGCAGTAATAGAAAGCGACACACTGTGGAGGGATGCACAAATGGCAAGAATGTATTAACCAAATAAGATAGTGATTTTATGAAAAAGACAAAAATAAAGATACTAGATAGCTATCCACGTGTAGATGGCAAAGATTTAATAATGCTGGTAGATTTCACAAGGGATGGTGAAAGAGCCGACCTGTGCTTCTGCACCAGCGAGGCTTACTGCGAAATTAACGGTCAACGTCTGATGTTTGGCACGACCACAGTGGTTGAGGTTATAGATGTATTACGCAAACGCAACGTAGGGTATGATAAAGATGTGGTGGCTTTGTACCAAAAGTGCAGAGACGCGGAGTATCAACGGTTCTTAGAAGCGAACCAACGCAGCGAGGACTTTCACCGAATGTTCCACGTGGAACATTTTAACCAAATAAGATAGATTATTTATGATATTTGCTCGCAAGGTGTATGCAATTTTTTAACCAAATAAGATAGAGATTTTATGGCAAATATGTACGTATGTCAAAAGTATATGAAAATCGGTTTTTGGACTTACACAGCGATAGCAATCTTGTCCCTGACAAGTGCCGTTTGTTGCTTAACGCTACTGCACACAAGGCACTTTGAGTGTCCGCTAAGCGTGGAAAGCGCAGAATTGCAGCATAGAAAGCAACGTCTTAAAAGGTGTATGGACATATGCTCAGCCGCCACGGCGGCAAGGCTTGACACAGAGTTTTGCAAGATTTGCGTAACTGAATTTGTTAAGTAATATAGAGATTTTATGTGCATCGCAATAAAACATATGAGAATAGACTTTCTCCTATACGGGACAGAGTGTATTTTGGAATTTGGCGACACAAGAGGTTTTTGCTTTAAGGGAGCGGACTTCATGGGGTACGGCTCGGAGATGGAAAGTAAAGAAATGTGGCGCATTGGTGAATCTCTCGACAGCCTAGCTAGAGATTGGAATTTTAAAACAAGCAGCATAGAGGAGTTTCTTGCCACTGTGCAAAGAGCAATGCTGCAGAACAGTGGCGTAGAGAGTGTAAGCATATCTTTTGATGCTGATACGGTAGATGAGTAAGAGTAAATTGTATTAACCAAATAAGATAGATTATTTATGATAAACGAAAAATCACAAAGGCTTATAGAAGATGCTAAAGCCATTTTACACGGATTGTTGGAGGATGAAGAGCTTAAGGGCGTACTGGGATTAGCGACTGCAGGCGTTAGGGAAGCGCTGAAGAAGGCGAGTGCAGAGACTGACATTGCTGACACTATAGAAAATCTAACCGACTGTTGCGAACTGTTAATGTTAGCTGGCTCTCGCCCCGTCTCAGAGTATGAAATAAGGACTGGACATTGGCAAGACAGGCAGGAAGCCAACAGAAGATTAAGGCGCGGAGCGACTATGGATTTGTGCGCAATTGTGAAGCTTATCGAAGTTGTGAAGCTTATCGATGGCGAAAATGTATTAACCAACTAAGCGTATAGATTATTTATGAATAACAGTAAAATTGACAAGGCAAAGCAGGCTTTAGATAAGGCTAGAGAGGCTTATCAGAATGCTAGGAGAGTTTGTAAGAAGGCTTTAGATGATTTAGAGAAGGCTTTGGATGCTAAGGATGCTTGCGATAAGGCAAATCTTGCACTGCAACAACCAGCGATTGTGAACAAGCATTACAAAGTAGTTGCTTGTGGTATGGTTGAAATAACGCACGATAGCTGTTCTACGAGTAGCCATGTAAGCATATACGATAACCGCATTACAGAAAGGAACACTAAGGCGGAAGCAGACCCTTTCACGCAAATAGCGGCAGGAAGTTATGTGGAAATGGAAGACGACGTTGTCTTGGAGGTGTATCTCGAGCTATATAACAACAACCTTGTGGTGCGTGAGGCTAAAAACAAAATAAACGATAAAGCGGTCTTTACGCCCGAGCTTGTGCAAGCCATCGCAGAAAGGCTATGCTATGGATGGAACGTTGCTGGTTGCAAGCTGGAGATAGACGTAATCCAAAGGCTCGTAGCGAACTGTTTAGTCGAGACTAGTCCGTTTTAATAAAAAATCACTTGACTACTATATCAGTATAGCACTATACTGATATAGTAGCTTGTCTGTGCAGGCGTAATAATCAAATAAGCGGTTAAGCAAGCTGTTGTCGGCTTTGCTTGTGGTGTAGAGAGATTGATTAACCAACTAATATAGATTATATATGTGTTCAAGATGCGATGGTGAAGAGCCACCAAAAATAGAGTCAGTTGACAAAAAGCAGATTGAAAGGGCATTGACTGCCAATTGTTGGGGTCATCGGCAAGATGCAGTGGAGAAGTTCGCAGAAGTAATGAATGCAGAGCAGATTGAAAGGGCATTGACTGATGAGGCTTGGAGCACTCGGCAAATTGCAGTGGAGAAGTTCGCAGAAGTAATGAACAAAAAGCAGATTGAAAGGTCGTTGACTGATGAGGATAGTGGTGTTCTGCAAATTGCAGTGGAGAAGTTCGCAAACGTAATGAATGCAGAGCAAATTGAAAGGTTGTTGACTGCCGATTATTGGGCTCATCGGCGAATTGCAATAATGGGGCTCGCAAGCGTAATGAATGCAGAGCAGATTGAAAGGTCGTTGACTGATGAGGAGAGTGGTGTTCGGCGAATTGCAATAGAGACGTTCGCAAACGTAATGAATGCAGAGCAAATTGAAAGGTCGTTGACTGATGAGGATAGTGGTGTTCTGCAAATTGCAGTGGAGAAGTTCGCAAACGTAATGAATGCAGAGCAAATTGAAAGGTTGTTGACTAACGAGGATGATGATGATATTCTGCGAATTGCAGCAAAGAAGTTTGCGACAGAGAAGTCCGTAGAGGGGATGAATGCAGAGCAGATTGTGAGAAGGCTTAGGATGATTATAGAGGCGTTTTTGGGCGAGCCATTGCAGAACGGCTAAGGAGGATGTATTAACCAAATAAAAATAAAAAATCACTTGACTACTATATCAGTATAGTGCTATACTGATATAGTAGACCTAACAACTTAATCTAATTTTATATATGACAACTACAAAACTACAGACACTAACGCGTCTACTTGGTGTAGTCTCTAGGGAACTAGACGTATTGAACAACGGCGTATGGAGTAGCAAGAATATGCGAGCCTCTGTAGCAAGCTTTGCACACGAACCTAATGTGGCGATAAGCTTAGCTTTTGTTGGTATGTCAACGAGATGCCACACTGGCAACTCTCGTTGGGATTACGCGGAACAGGCGGACAAGATGTTAGAAGAAGTGTTTAGCGCTATAGACTTTCTGTTGAAAGATAACGCGAAATTTTTTGCAGACGAGGAGCTGGAAGTGAGGTTTACTATTGAAGCTTGCTTACTAGATAGTGATGGGAACGTTCAGCGCCGCAACCAAGAGGAGGATAAAGTTCTTAAACCGCAACAATTAACCAAATAATATAGATTATTTATGGATAGCAGTAAAATTGAAAGCGCAGGTATGACTTTTAGGGCTTGGCTAAAGGCTTATGATGCTGTAAAAGCTAGAGACGCTTTGCTGGCTGAAGAGAAGGACAAGGATGATATATTAACCAAATAATATAGAGATTTTATGAGTAGTATGTACGTATGTCAAAAGTATATGAAAATCGGTTTTTGGACTTATACGACAATAGCACTTTTGTCTTTGGCAACATCTATTTTATGTTTGACGCTACTGCTCACAAGGCACTTTGACGCCGTGCAGAGTACAAAAAGCGAGGAGATGCTGACTATGGAACTAGCTTTTAAACAGAAAAAGCGAGCGTTTGACGCGTGCATTAATATGTGCAATCAGTCCGAGAGTAGGCTTAACTCCAGAGCTTGCGAGGTGTGTATGACTGAAATATACAAGAGTACAGCATTTATTAACCAACTAAGCGGATAGATTATTTATGGATAGCAGTAAAATTATAAGCTTTGAGAAGGCAAAGCAAGGTTTGGAAGCTACAAGACTTGAGAAAGCAAAGCAGGCTGTGAACACTTGTGTAGAGGCTTGTGCGAAGGCTAGGGGGGATTTTGAGAACGCAAGCAATGCTTACAATAAGGCTAGCAGGGCTTTGGACGAGGCTTACGATGAATTGGACGATGCTGATAAGGCTCTCACGTATTAACCAAATAAGATAGTAATTTTATGGCAACTTTTGTAGACCTTTTCTGCGGAATAGGAGGCTTTCACATTGCGATGGCAAGGCAAGGTATGGAGTGTGTGTTTGCGTGCGACATTGACGAAAAGGCGAGAGATGTGTATAGGGCAAACTTTGGCATCACCCCAGCTGGGGACATCACGCAAATAGAATCCTCTCGCATACCTCCACACGACGTTCTATGCGCAGGCTTTCCGTGTCAGTCTTTTAGCGTTTGTGGCAAGCGAGGCGGTTTGGATGATCCTAGGGGGGCGCTATGGTATGAGGTGATACGCATAGCTAAATACCATAAGCCAAAGATTATACTACTAGAGAATGTGCCAAACTTGCTAAAGATTGCAGGCGGTAGGATATTCCACGACATAGAGACAGATTTAAAATGCAGCATTGCGCCTGAAGGCTATAGTGTATATTATAAAGTTCTTAACTCTCTTGACTATGGATTAACGCAGTGTAGGAAGCGTCTTTATGTTGTGTGTATTCGTAATGATGCAAAGCTTGGCGAAAAGGAGACGTTATCAGTAAACTGGGGCAAGCTTGGCGGAAGGAGCAATCGCAATCAAAAAAGCGTGTTTGACATACGTTGCCCCGATGGAACAGAAAAGGACTTGACCAGCAAAATGTCCGCGGAAGACTTGGAACAGGTGAAACGCAAGTTTGAAGTACCGAGAGAGTGGGACGGCTATCTTACGAAACCTGAACGTCTGGGCGGCATAGGCGGTAGCACAAGCCAAGGAATGAGGATTTACAGTATGGCGCAATCTGCAGTGACTCTACTGTCTCAAGGTGGTGGCTGGGGCGCGAAGACAGGGCTTTATTATGACGTGAGTGGCAAAAAGCCGGTAGTAAGAACGCTATCGCATACGGAGTGCAAGAGGCTTATGACCTTTCCTGACACTCACATTATATCAGAAGGGGCTTCAGGCTATAAACAGCTTGGGAATGCAGTGATGCCTGCAATGGTGATGAAGGTGTACGGTGCAATAGGGTAGTTTGGCAAATAAGATAAGATGGATGTAATATATGATTAAGGATACGATAGAAAAAAGGCTGTTGGCTTTGGTGTGCGAGATGCAAGCACTGATAAATACTATTGACTGCTACAAAAGTGCTTATGCGGACGATAGTGAGAATAAATTAATTAGGAAGGTTGAAGCAGATTTGATGGCGGCATATTACACCATAACAGGCAAGATATGGACAGAGCCACTAGACATTACGTTTGGTGGTTTGATTAAACCAACTAACATAGAGCCACTGTCTTTAGAAGCCTTGAGAATAGTAGGGGAGGAAGTGCAGAGGCAGATAGACAACCCTAGCCTTAGGAAGAGTGGGAAACATATTGAAATTGATTTGGTTAAATTATTCAGTAAATAATACAGTAATTTTATGAAGACCAAAAAATCAAGCTTAAAGACCAAAAGTGTGCGTTATCTACAGGATTATGCAGGCGGAGTAAGTTTCATAATAGCCATCGCACTCCAGCTTATGTTTAAAGGCTTAGAGTGTCTTGACCCAGAACATATCTACAGTTTTTCTATGTACGTTTTTGTTTCAATTAGCGTAAGTCGCGTCGTAATCCTAACTACGGATAGCAAGCACTTTATAATCAATAGATTGCTTGAAACGGAGGAACACCGCAGGCTGCTGACTAGATTTTCATGTTTTTCTCTAAACCCTACACGTCTTGCCTTAGTGCTTGCAGGTATTCGTATGTATGATTTTACAGAAGCGCCAGCGCTAGCCTCTGTGGTAGTTAATGGGATGCTCATAAGCCTTTTGGTGCAGACGAGCAGATACGTATGGATGTGTGCTTTAATGCTTGATGGCAGTTTAAAGCATCAAGTGAAGTTTACTAAACAAGTCAAATAATATAAAGACGTTATGAAAAAAGCAAACCAAAAGCGGGCTAACGGCGAGTTTTACACCACTGGCAACCCCTTCAACCATGAGGAGTTTGAGCTTTGGGCGAAAGAGTGCGACTTGCAAAGCGCTACCGTGCTAGAACCGTTCGCAGGGGCTGGCAACCTTCCAGCTCTTCTAGAAGGTTGTACAGGGGGCTGGGTTGGGTATGATATAAATCCGCCTGCCGATGCGTATACACACGTCACTACCAGAGACACCATAGCAGACTTCCCAGCTGGGTTTGATGTTTGCATTACAAATCCTCCTTACTTGTCAAAATCTTCTGCTACAAGCCGTGGCTTGCCATTTCCAAACACAAAATATGACGACCTGTGGAAATTGTCGTTGTCTCTCTGCTTGAAGAACTGCAAGTATGTAGCAGCGATACTTCCAGCGTCCTTTTTAAACTCTGGGCTGTTTAGAGATAGGTTGTATGCTTACATTCTGCTTAGCACTAAGATGTTTAGCGACACGGAACACCCAGTCTGCTTAGCGTTGTTTGTGCCTACAAGGGAGTGCAATGAGAAAGGGGCTGAGATTTACGATGGCGATGTGATGCTTATGCGTCTAAGTCATCTTGAGCTAATGAGACATTACTATGACAACTTAGGATGTCCCTTTGATTTTGGACACGAGTTCAACCACCCTGAGGGAGAAATCGGATTGTACGCATTAGACAACAGTAAAGAGCTTTCTATCAGGTTCTGCCGTGGTGAGGAGGTAGCTAAGGAGTTGGTTAAACCGTCTAGTCGTTGCATAACTAGAATAAAATTAAGCAGCAGATACGAAAATCTGCCTATAGATGCAGTGGTAAAGTATGCGAATGACTATATGTGGTTGTATAGATGCGAAACGAAAGACCTACTCCTAACACCCAGCCTTGGCTTGAGGGCTGATGGGAAATACAGGAGGAGACTTAGATATAAGACGGCTTCCTTGCTACTGGAAAAAGGGTGTGAAGACCTGCAGCAGTGTATTAAAGAAGGCAGGGCGATTTCAATGGAGTGCAATACGAAGTGTGAATATTTGAAGTGGATTAACAATAACTAATATAGATTATTTATGGATAACAGTAAAATTGAAAGAGCTTTAGACAAGGTAAAGCAGCTTGGCGAGAGGGCTTTTGAGGCTAAGGTTGCTTATGAGAAGGTTAAAGCGGTAGGGCAAACAGGCGAGAATTTTCGACCGTTTATAGAGGCAAGAGATGCTTATGAGAAGGTTATAGATGTCTATGAGGAGGCTTGGGCTGAATATAGGATGGCTTTTGAGGAGGCTATGATGAAGGATATACCTGCAGTGGATTAACAATAAATAATATAGTAATTTTATGGCAACAACTTACTGCACCTGCGAATACTACACCGACTGCAACTGCGAATACTGCAACATTACAGAGATTATAGAGACGCGTTTATGAAAAAGAAGCTTAAGATACTAGATTGCAACATAGCGGACATACACATACTGATAGAAATTTGCGGTGTAGAAATACTGTTGAGGTATAGTGCCGAAGAAGGCTGTGAAGTATCATATAACACAGCCACAGGTCATAAGGAGGTAGTAGATGAAAGCATCATAAAGGAGCTATACGCAGAAATGGATAACATATTTGCGGCTTTGTGCCAAAAATTAGGTGGCGAAATATACGCTTGGTATTCAAAAAGGATAATAAGGCAAGTGTACGAGAGCTATGGTCTTGGCGTGGCGGAATTTTGGCACAGTTAACTAATACAGACGCGTTTATGATAAATAAAGAAGAATATTTTAACACAGCAGAGTTAGCTGCGTTCTTGTTGCTGAAGCAATCAGTCATCCGTAAACAAGAACATATGCATCTATCGTCAATAAGGACATGCACAGTTGAGTGGCGTCGCTTTGGAATTAAATACTGGAACAAGGCGGACGCCGTGCAGTACAAAAAAAAGTGTATCAAATTGCACGGAAGGAGTTCTATTAGTGCAGGTATGATGAACAACGCCAGCAGTTGGCTTCGCCAACGTGATGTTAAAAGAGAACACAATATAGACCCACGCAAGCTTAAAGCCACCACTTACAAGCCACTTGGCGATAGTATGGTATATTTTCTGTGCGCAGATATTAAAAAACTGCAAAAAATCACTTGACTACTATATCAGTATAGTGCTATACTGATATAGTAGCTTGTCTGTGTATTAACCAACTAAGCGGATAGATTATTTATGAATTTCAACATTGAGCTAGCCAGATTCAAGCGGAGGCTGTTATGGGCTGAGAGTGAGCTGGAAGATTGCACAACCAAACTTAAAAACGCAATGCGTCTTAACCATGAAGAGGATTTTTTGTTGTTTTTTAATGACGAGCTTGAGCTAGAAGCTCTTGAGCGTAGGCTTGCGAGTGCTAGAAAAGTAGAAACGGCTTTGAATAAGAAATTTCGCAGGATGTTTGATGAGCGTTATGAGAAATATAACAACAAAAAAATTAGAGGACTTAACGAGGTCTCGGCAGCTTTTAAAATTGAGTATCAAAGTGTTTTATCATCTCTGATTGCCGAGTTTAAAAACGATGAGGCGTTTGAGTTTTGGAAGAAGAATGTCTTACGTCCTTACGAGCCTTGGGAGCCTTGGAAGCAATATCACAAGGAAGCTTTGGTTTACGAGGTGAATTACTTGATTAAAGCACTACAGGCACACAAGGCAGAAAATGAACGTGACTTTTGGGATGTTGCGGTGGATTGGAAACGTAGCAAGATAAGGGTTCGTGCGCTCAAGAGGATCGTTTTGGAAATAATTAATTCTCTGTCGAGTGGCAGTTTTAAAACATTGCCGAGCACAATATTAGCTTGTGTTAAACTTGCAGCCGAAAGAGATGTTGAGATGATGTATTAACCAACTAAGCGGATAGAGATTTTATGACATTGTGTATAGGCATCAAGAATGGAGACACAATAGAGCTGGCTTCCGATAGGTTGCTTACTAATTCGCACGGCGATCCGTTTAGCAAGTTTTTTATTCACGAAGGCACGTTTGTTGTTGGTTCTGGAAATGCTGATTTTGCACAGTATTTCCTTTCTGCCGTGCAGGAACATAGCCCCAAATTTAAGGACGTAATCGATGTCGTTGATTTTGGGATGATGTTTTATAAAAGCCTTAGCATCCCTCTTTCTACCGCCTCGGAATACGGCTCTTTTCTAATAGCCCAGCAGGGTAGATTATTTCGCCTCTGTAGTGTTTGTGAAATAGCAGATGTAAACACTCGGTTTGCCATTGGCTCAGCGGCGCGCGTTGGCTTGACCTGCCTTGATATGGGGCAGACAATTCCGCAAACAATGCTGTACGCCTCAAAGGTTAGCGGTGATGTTGGCAATGGCTTTGACCACATTACAATTCAACCTGACGGCTCTTATGCCCATACAACTTTCAACAGCGTAGAGAGGCACGAATGGATACAGACGACAAACGTTCAAGCGGTTTAAATAATATAGTAATTTTTATATATGAAACAGAAAATGCGTACCGAGCTATCGAGCCTTTTGAGTGTAGAAGGCACAAACAAATATGCTACAGTAAGATGCATCATAGGACACAAATATTTAGGGTACTTTGAGTATAGGACACCATACTGTACAAATGATTGTGCATTTTGCTTTCACAATTTCGCAACCAGGAGGTTATATTGGACTTCAAAAAATGTGTATGATTTAGGTGTGCAGGTTGCCAAATTGGCAAACTTAAAACTATCTTTGGTAGTCTCAAGTCTTCTAACAACGTTGGTTACAGAAGGCAGAATAAGAACACGTAAACGATACGAGCAGATTGTCAATAGCAGACAGCTTAAAAACCTAGTTCTTTGTGTCAATACCCAAAACTTAATTTAACTTGATTTTATGAGTATGACTAAACAATGTGGCTTGTTTTCAGGTTGCGCAACGACACCGCTTCCCGCCGCACCGAAAAATAAAAATCCATCGCCAGAAGGGTTTGATAACGTGATTAAGGAAGGTGATTTTGTTCGTCTCGTTGCCTTAGCAACGAAGCAAGGGCTATCTCCTGCTCATATAGACGCTTTGTTGGCAAGTCAGTACTGGTATGTTCGCGTGACTACGATAAGAAACCAAAAGCTCTCACTGGAGCAGCTTAACGCTCTGGCGATGGATACTCACTACAGAGTTCGCGAGATGGCAAAAGAAGAGAAGGAGTGGCTAGCAAAACGAGCAACTGATTTAGATGTAATAGAGTGATTACATGAACGACAAAGAAAAAGAATTGCACGAAAAGGCAGTTGAAGACGCAAAGGTGCAACTGGCAAAACTAGTTGCTGATGTATTAACTAAGCGTATAGATTATTTATGGATAACAGTGAAATTGACAAGGCAAAGCAAGCCAGTGATAAGGCTGATAAGGCTTATGTTAAGGCTTGTGTTAGGGCTGGTGAGGCTTGTGTTTGGGCTGGTGGGGCTTGTGTTAGGGCGTGGGACGAATACTTGAAGGCTATGGATGTTTACAACGCAAAGCAGGTTAGTGATAAGGCTTATGACGATTATGTTAAGGCTTGTGTTAGGGCTGATAAGGCTAAACGGAAGGCTAAACGGAAGGCTTTGTTGAAGGCTGGTAAGGCTCGTGGCAAGGCTATGGATGTTTACAACGCAGTTTACAACGCATTAACCAAATAAGATAGAGATTTTATGATAACAATCGGATTTTTAATTGGCTTGGCGTTTAGCACCTGTGTAGTGTATTTGTATCGCTATAAGATATATTGTATACTTTTTGGGCTACCAAATGAGAGTTTTTCTCCCGCGTCTGGCATATCAAAAGGAATGTTTATCCAGATACTAGAAGACGATGGGGCGGAGCTGGTAAATGTGCTACACAAAAAAAGTAATGGAGGCGGTGGCAAGTTTCTAGTGCTTGTAACAACCAAAGCCTGCCAATGCAATAGTTGCAAAGGGACAAAGAAAATAAGATAGATTATTTATGGTAAGGGCTTATGCTAAGTTGTTTAAAGCAGATGGTGTATTTGGCGGAACTTACGGGCATATAACCGACATATACAACGACGTTATGACTGATTTTATGGACGAGCGAACGAAGTCTTGGCGTGATGGAGTGTTTGATTGGATTGTTGACGTTGACAGTGCCAGAGAAGTAAGAGAGCGACTCTACGCAAGCCGTATGCCTGTACTACAACTCAGACCAGCACACCCAGACGACTGGACAGAGGTGGTGACTTGTGGGGAGTTCCTCATAAAGGTGAAAGTTTGGGACAAAAGGCATTATGAGACATTGTTGCCTATGTTTACTACACACTTCACTACATATTTTAGAGAGGAATACCAACCTTGCAAGATAATCATAATTTTCTACGGTATGTACGATGAGTTCTCGCCAAAAGGAGTTAGTATGCTTGAATCAGTGCTTATTGAGCCAAAATACCCTCCAGCAAAACCTCCAGCAAAACCTACTTGGCTTGCAAGGTGTGTACAATTTTTTAAAAATTATTATTTATGGTGAACAAAATTGTCGTTCTGTGCGGCGAATTAGCAGTGATTTTTTTTCTTGTGTGGCTTTGCTGTTCTAGCAAGTACGTTGGCAAGTACGTAATAGGCATTGTTTGCACTTTACTTGTTATGGAAACAATAAACTCGTGGCGCGAAAAAAAGCTATTAAAAGACAAAGGCGTCGCCGTCTCACACTTTTATGATAAGGACAAAAACCTCATTTTCACTAGACTGTATCTCGCTGATGGCTCTGTGTGTTGCGAGGTGCGTATAGGAAATGAGTTTTGCATCAATATTACAAACGCAGATGGTAGCAAGAAAGTAAAAAAATATGCAATAGTTGAGGGAGATGACAAAGGTATTGCGTTTGTGTTATTATCAGAGTCTTGAGTTTATGAGCATTAGACAACAAGAGAAGTCATCAATAATACCATACGAGGGTTCTAAGCGGTATATTGCCAAAGAATTAATCAAGCACTTCCCAAAGCATCATACCTACATTGAGCCATTCGCAGGCGGTCTTGGACTGTATTTGAACAAGCCACTGGCAAAGGTGAACGTGCTAAACGATATAAACAGCAACGTTATTAACCTGTTTATGGTTTGCCAAGACCCAAGGTTGTCTATGGAGTTTGAAGACATCATTGAAACGATACCAAGATGCCAAACGCTGTACGACTATTATGTGCAGTATACAAAAGATGATTTCTTTTTTGACGATACACGCGGCGCTGGTGAAGATGACGCCGAGCTAGTAAAGCGCGCTGTTGGCTTTTGGATAAAGCTTAACTGGTCGCTTATGCGTCGCGGTAGCAATTTCTGCAACAGCCCTAGTACCCACACAAGCAACCTCACAGATGTTGCAAAAGTCAAAGCCTTCCTAGCAAATGAATACATCAAAGTTCCAGTATTTTACAACCTTGGATACAAAGAGTTTTTGGACGCAATTGTATTTGCTAACGCTAGCAAGAAT